>JGI20159J14440_10000097_pt1 | contig 56169 bp, 49 predicted proteins | sample COG_09_FD_14440 | JGI IMG/M metagenome (IMG submission 14440) | reverse complement strand
ATTAATAAATTTCGTTCTTCAGACAAAGCAAAGTTTGAGCAATTACATCAAATCAATCGTAGAACAACTGCTCGTATTACAAGTCAGGAGTTTGACCCAAATACGGCCCCGGAAGCGAATGCTGAGTGGATGGAGTTTAAGCCTTTAAAGTAACTCTGAAGAAGCACTTACCTTTATAATTAATGAGAAGAAACATTCAAAAAATACTCTTTTTTTTTGAAATGCAATCCTATGGTGTGTGTGAATGGTGGGCACGCAAATTAGGTATTCGAACTACCAAAGTTCGCTTGGGATTTATTTATTTTTCGTTTGTAACCTTAGGGTCTCCTTTATTGATTTATCTTATAATGGCTTGGCTACTAGAACATAAACATTATTTTACATTTAAAGCAAAGATAAAAAGAAGTATTTGGGAGCTATGAAAATTCTTATTACCGGAAGTAATGGTTTATTGGGACAAAAGATCGTCAGGCAGCTTTCCAATAACTCCAAATTAAATTATCTTGCTACTTCTCAAGGACAAAACAGGAATAGTGCATGTCCTTCAACAAATTATTCCTCTTTAGACATTACAAACGCCGTCGAAGTATCAAATACAATATCTAAATATTCTCCAGACTATATCATTCACACAGCAGCTATAACTAACGTTGATTATTGCGAATTAAATACATCAGAATGTGAGAAGGTAAATGTTACAGGAACAAAGAATCTATTTGATGCCGCGAAAAAAAATGGAACTCACTTTCTATTTTTATCAACTGATTTTGTGTTTGATGGCAAAAAAGGGAATTATAAAGAAACAGATAAGCCGAATCCTTTGAGTGTTTATGCAAAATCTAAATTAGACGGAGAGCTGATATTGATGAATTCTAATTATTCAAATTGGTCAATTGCACGTACCATTATTGTATTTGGTGAAGGAGAGAACTTATCTAGGTCCAACATTGTACTTTGGGCAAAGGAGGCTTTATCCACGGGTAAAGCACTTAACATTATTGATGATCAGTTTCGAGCCCCAACCTGGGCAGATGATTTGGCTTGGGGTTGTATTCAGATTTGTGTACAAAAACGAAAAGGAATATATCACCTTTCAGGCCCCGAATCTATGTCAATATTCGATCTCGTAATGCGAATTGGAAGCTTTTTTAAATTAGATACATCCTCAGTGAATAGAACGGATAGTAGTTCTCTAAATCAACCTGCAAAAAGACCTCCAATAACTGGATTTGATTTGTCAAAATCAAAAAAGGATCTAGGATACGAACCCAAAACTTTAGAGGAGAGTCTTCTTCTTTTATCCTAAAGCTAAAAAGACTATCTTCGAAACGAAATTTATTAAAACTTAAATTAGATTACATGAAAAAAGTATTTTTTATTTTACTTGCCTCATTCATGCCTTTTATTTCATTGGCATCTGAGAAAGGGTTAGATCAGAAAATCGACGAAGCATTTAAGCCTATTTCTGATTTTATTTCTGGCATAATCTTTTTTGAAGTTTTTGGTGCCCCTTTTGTTTTAGTTCTTTTGGTTTTTAGCGCATTATTTTTTACGCTTTACTTTGGATTCCCAAATTTCCGATATTTTGGAAAAGCCATAAACGTAGTAAGAGGGAAATATGATCATGTTGATCACCCGAGCTCGGGCAATCAGGATTTGGCCGTTGATGGGGATATTAAGGATACTATTAAGGATGAAAGTAAGGAAGGAGAGGTAACACACTTTCAAGCTCTAGCAACAGCGGTGTCAGGAACTGTTGGAAACGGGAATATTGCTGGAGTTGCTTTGGCTATCGCTTTAGGTGGCCCAGGAGCTACTTTCTGGATGATTGTATGTGGTTTGTTAGGGATGTCTTCTAAGTTTGTTGAGTGTACTTTGGGTGTTCAATATAGAGACATTGATAAGGATGGAACCGTTTATGGCGGCCCCATGTACTACTTGAGTAGAGGTTTAAAAGAAAAAGGCTTTGCTACATTGGGAAAAATAACGGCAGTATTATTTGCCATTTTTTGTATTGGGGGCTCATTTGGTGGAGGGAATGCCGCACAAAGCAATCAAGCAACAATTGTTTTAAAGGATTTAATGGGTTTAAGTAGCACAAGTGCAGGTGCTGTAATCGGAGTAATTTTAGCTTTAATTATTGGAGTTATCATTATTGGTGGTATAAAAAGAATTGCTTCTGTTACAGAGAAAGTAGTTCCTTTTATGGCCGTAATGTATTTAATAGCTTGTTTATATATCATTTTGACAAATTTCTCATTTATAGATGATGCTTTCTCTTTGATCTTCTCCGAGGCATTTAATCCTAAAGCCATTGGTGTTGGGGGTGTGATAGGTGTGTTGTTGGTTGGATTTAAAAGAGCAGCCTTCTCGAATGAAGCAGGTGCGGGATCTGCATCAATTGCTCATTCTGCTGTAAAAACAAAATATTCGGCTTCAGAAGGCCTTGTCGCCTTGTTAGAGCCATTTATTGATACGGTAGTAATCTGTACAATGACAGCTTTAGTAATAATCATTTTCAATTTTGGAGGAGAATCCGGAAAGCAACAATTCCAATATGGAAAAGTTGAAGTTCAAGAAGAGTTTCAAGGAGTAGCGATCAATGGCGAAATATTAAAAGTAGAAAATGACACCATTAACTATAATGAACTTCTAATTCCGAAGGAAAAGAAGGGCTATTTAATTCCTGTTTCTGAATCTAAAGACACTTTATATACAGCATCCAATTATGCCACTATAAATGGTTTGCATTTCAAAAAAGAGGGTAAAGAATACATCATTGGCGGAGAGAAACACAAAAACTTTAAGGGAAAGGTCATGATAGACGGAAAGCTATATGAAGGTGCAGGAATTACCACTCAGGCATTTGCCGAGTATATTCCTTTTTCAAAGTGGTTTTTGACTATTGCGGTTGTATTATTTGCGGTATCAACCATGATCTCATGGTCCTATTACGGGCTTCAGTCATGGAAGTATCTATTTGGTAGAGGAAAAGGGGCTGATATGGCTTACAAACTGCTCTTTCTTCTTTTTGTTGTAATAGGAGCTTCAGCCAGTATGAGCTCTATTTGGGACTTCTCAGATGCTATGATTTTTGCGATGGTCTTTCCCAATATGATTGGTTTATTCTTCTTGTTTCCGGTTGTTAAAAAACAACTTTCGAGGTATTTAGAAGCCATTAGATCATCTAAGGAACCGAACGATAAATAACTATTGGTCTTAATTTAAATTTTATAAAAGATTCATTTTATATTTCTAAGCATAAACGAAGAGGTGTCGTCGTATTCTTTCTCTTTGGGTTATGTATATTGTTAATTCCCAGAGTCTTGGGTTATTTTAAAGATGCTCCAAAACCCATAATTAAATCTGAGCATATAGAGCGATTTGAATCAAAAAAATCACTTACAGAAAAAAAAGAATCTAAGAAAACGTCTTATACTAAAAAGTATTTTGCTCCGTCCTGCAGATTTAATCCAAATGAATATTTGCTAAAGGATTGGATGGCTTTGGGTTTGTCAATGAAACAAAGTCAATCGGTAATTAATTTTATCCAGCGCGGTATCCATTCAAATAAGGACTTAGAAAAAATATACGTTATGCCCGCAGAAGTCTTTTCTTTGATTAAAGATTCCACATTTTACCCTCAGAAAGAAAAAACAGAAAACAAGAAATATGAAGTAGACACTTTAATTAAAGTGGAATTACTAGATATCAATTTAGCATCAAAAGAAGACCTGATTCAATTAAAAGGAATTGGAGAGTTTTATGCAAAACAAATCATAAAATACAGAGAAGAGCTTGGGGGATTTATATTCATTGAACAGCTTCTTGAAGTTTGGAAGATGCGTTTAGAAACTTATCAAATGGTGACTCCTCAAATCACACTTAATATACACAACATTGAAAAAATAAACATTAATACATGCACAATTGATGTTTTGAAAAAGCACCCTTATTTGGATTATTATCAAGCCAATTCCCTCATTAAAATGAGAATGCAAAGAGAAAAGTTTTCTGAAATTATTGAGATTCTAGATTCCAAATTGATTAATGAGGAAGAATTTGAGAGAATCTCTCCGTATTTGAGCCTCTAAGTAATTGAAAATTGATTTTATAAATTTCTTAGGCATTTATTCCAAATCCTCATAAAGCTTGGTTAAATTTGCAACATGACATTGGAAGAAAATTTAAAATCTGTAATACGCGATGTTCCTGATTTTCCAAAGCCAGGAATTTTGTTTAAAGATATTTCTACGATCATGTTGGATGCTGAACTTTCAAAAGAAGTTTTGGCCCATTTAAAAGATCTGTATCAATCCGAATCAATTGATGCTGTTGCAGGAATTGAAAGTAGAGGTTTTCTTTTTGGCTATCCTTTGGCAATGGAGCTCGGGGTTCCATTCATTCTTATTCGAAAAAAAGGAAAGCTTCCATATAAAAAGAGGAGTCATTCTTATGAACTTGAGTATGGAAGTGCAGTCATAGAAATGCATGAGGATGCCGTGAAAACAGGTCAAAAGGTACTTATTCATGATGATCTTTTGGCTACAGGAGGATCTGCATCTGCCGCCGCTGAGCTTATTAAAAAGTGTGGTGGTTCAGTATTTGGATTTAACTTTTTGGTCGCTTTGGATTTCCTGAAAGGAGATGAAAAGTTAAAAAACCATTCCTCTAATATTATTAATTTAGTACGCTATTAATTTAGAAAAAATCAATCAATCAATATGAATTTTGAGCTTAATGAAAATCAGCAAATGATTTCACAAATGGTACGAGACTTCTCTGAAAAAGAGATACGTCCAAATCTTATTAAATGGGACAGTGAAGAGTTCTTTCCTGTCGATACGATGAAAAAAATGGGTGAGCTTGGATTACTCGGTATTTTTGTTCCGGAGGAGTATGGAGGGTCTGGATTTAGTTATTTTGAATATGCTACCGCTCTTATGGAATTAGGTAAGGTTTGTGGTGGGGTAGGACTGAGCGTTGCTGCTCACAACTCATTATGCACTGGACATATTTTGTACCATGGAAATGATGCTCAAAAGAAAAAATATCTCCCAAAACTTGCTAGTGGAGAATGGATTGGAGCTTGGGGGTTAACTGAGGCGAACACAGGTTCTGATGCAATGCGTATGGAAACAACGGCAGTTCAGAATGGAGATGAATGGGTGCTAAATGGAACAAAAAATTGGATTACTCATGGTCTTTCTGGAGATGTTGCTGTCGTATTGATACGAACTGGAGATTTATTAGACAGTAATGGGATTACTGCATTTATTGTTGAGAAAGGTACGCCTGGTTTTTCTGCTGTGAAAATAAAAGACAAATTAGGGGTTCGTGCAAGTGAAACGGCAGAGCTTATTTTCGATAACGTCCGTATCCCAAATGAAAATGTAATTGGAAATGTAGGAGAAGGATTTAAGCAGGCAATGAAGGTTCTGGATGGAGGCCGAATTTCTATTGCTTCTTTGAGTTGCGGAATAGCCAGAGGGGCATATGAGGCATCGGTTCAATACGCTAATGAAAGGGAACAGTTTGGAAAACCAATTGGTAAATTTCAAGCAATCGCTTTTAAGCTGGCTGATATGGCAACTGAAATAGAGGCGGCAGAATTGTTGACTTTTCAAGCAGCATATCTAAAGAACAATAAAAAACCAGTAACAAAAGAGGGTGCATATGCAAAGTATTTTGCTTCAGAAGTATCCGTGAGATGTGGCAATGAAGCTGTACAAATTATGGGTGGATATGGTTATACCAAAGAGTATCCGGCAGAGAAGTTTTTACGTGATTCTAAGCTTATGACTATAGGTGAAGGAACATCAGAGATACAAAAAATTGTAATTTCAAGAGAAATTTTGAAATAATTTGTTGGAACATTTATAAAATAGCTTATCTTTGCAGTCCGATATAAATTAAAATATCCGTTTACTATGTTAATTATACCAATAAAAGAAGGCGAGAACATCGAAAGAGCATTAAAAAGGTACAAGAAGAAATTCGAAAAGACCAAAGTAATGCTACAATTACGTGGAAGAAAAGAATTTGAAAAGCCTTCAATTACAAAAAGACAACAAATTATTCGTGCTTCATACAAGCAAAGAATGCAATCATTGGAAGGGTAACCTTCTACAAAAATATACGTTAAAGAAAGGAGTCATAAGACTCCTTTTTTTATGTTCGATAAATTCATTTCATATCTACAATTTGAAAAGCGATATTCCAATCATACGATATTGGCGTATCGACAAGACCTTGATTCTTTCAAGGAATTTGCCGAATTAGAGAAAATAGCTGAGTTTTCGGATCTGTCATCATCATTTATACGGTCCTGGATTGTATATCTCATTGAAGGCGGGATGAAAAATAAATCTGTCAATCGAAAGCTCGCCTCGTTAAGAACTTTTTATAAGTGGCTTCGAAAGGAAGGAGTGGTAGACCATTCACCTATGACTAAAGTCATAGGCCCAAAAAGCGAAAAACACTTACCTGTTTTCGCTAAAGAGTCTGAACTTTCATTGCCGAATATGGAGCATTTGTTTACAGAAGATTTCAGCGGACAAAGGGATGCTTTAATGCTAGAGCTCTTTTATCAAACGGGAATGCGATTAAGCGAATTAATAGGATTAAAGATATATGACGTACAAGGGAATCAAGTTAAGGTTTTAGGGAAAAGAAATAAAGAAAGAATTATTCCAATTTCTGATGGCTTGGTCAAACAAATTGAATTATATGTAGTTGCAAGAAAGGATGTCGCTCAGAATAATGACTCTCTCCTTGTACTCAATAGTGGTAACAAACTATATCCAACCTTTGCATATAGAAAAATAAATTATTATCTTGGAGAGGTAACGAGTTTAGATAAAAAGAGTCCACACATTTTACGACATACTTTTGCAACGCATATGCTAAACAGGGGAACGGGGTTGGAAACGCTTAAAGATTTATTAGGCCATGCCAATTTAGCGGCCACCCAAGTATATACGCACAATTCGTTTGCGCAGTTAAATTCAATTTATTCACAAGCTCACCCGCGTGGGCACAAAACCAATTAAATATGGATACTCAGATGCACGCCATTCATTTTAAAGCAGATCAAAAATTATTGTCATTTATTCAAGAGAGACTGAATAAACTAGAGCAATTTAATGACCAAATTGTATCGGCAGAAGTTTATTTAAGACTAGATAAGGACCGTGAGAAAGAGAATAAAATAGCTGAAATTAAATTGCATGTGCCAGGAAAAGAAATGTTCGCAAAGAAGCAATGCAAAAGTTTTGAAGAAGCAACAAATGTTGCTGTAGAGGCTTTGAGAAGACAGATCATGAAGGAAAAATCCAAATAGATTACGGAATCCTATTATTTATTTTTAATGAGGAAATCAGTTTTGTTTTTTGTTGTTCTTTTCTGTGTTTTTTTTTCCAATGCGCAAGAATTAACAAAAAACGAAAAAGAGCTCTACAAATTGATGATGGAATATAGAAAGAGTAAAAAACTTTCTATAATTCCATTATCAAAATCATTAATTACCGTAGCACAAATACACAGTCGTGATTTGGCTCAAAACCATTCCAATAATGACATATGTAATGCGCATAGTTGGTCTAATAATGGAGCATGGGAGTCGTGTTGCTACACTTCGGATCATGCAAAGGCAAGCTGTATGTGGAATAAGCCTAAAGAACTGACGAGTTACAATTATCCAGGTTATGAAATAGCCTGTGTGGGTACTGAAACGCTGAGTCCACTGGAAGCTCTTGAAAATTGGAAAACAAGCAAAGCCCACAATAATGTGATTATTAACGGAGATATTTGGGATTCAAAATGGGAAGCCATCGGTATAGGAATGTACAAGGGTTATGCAACGGTATGGTTCGGACATTATCCAGATCCTTAATTAAGAACTTCTCGGTTAATCAGTTCTAAATAATCCAATTTACGTCCTGTGAGTCGATGAATCAACTCTATTCTATTGTGATCATTCAATATCATTAGGTCTTCAATTACACCGTATGACTCCATGTAACTATTATAAAAGGAGTGAATTCTTCCTCTAGAAAGACTTTCTATGTATTTAATCACTTGCTTTTCTTGAACTTTATCGGGAGCATCGAGATCTATTGAATTTTCATTGAAATTTTCATACACGTATTCACTTAAATATTCTGCTGATTCCTTGAGTGATTGTTTCTTTATTTGAGTGGGTATGTACTCATTTCCAATATCCCGAACAAATAATTCATTAAACCCCATTAAATATTCACGGAAATTTTCATCATCGGTTAGTAGTTTCATCNTATTTAGTTTTTACCAAAGCAACAAATTCAGAACGTAAACTTTTTACGGTGCTTTTAAAATGAGACCGTATTGTCTTCATATCTGAGGCTTAATTCTATCTTTAGTGCTGAAAATGAGTTTATGCCAATAAAGAATCTATTGAATCAAAGAAGCGCAGATCAATGTGAATTGTGTTCAGGTACCGAAGGTTTAGATGTACTGATTGTTTCTCCTCAAAGCGGAACGAGTGTGGATCATTGTATTAATAGCTGTCATACATGTAGGGCACAAATTAGTAATGCTGAAGAAATATATTTTAACCATTGGAGATGTTTGAATGAAAGTATGTGGAGTGAAGTGCCTGCTGTTCAAGTAGTGGCATGGAGAATGCTTAATCGTATAAAGGCAGAAGGCTGGCCTCAAGATTTATTGGATATGTTATTTCTAGAGGAGGAAACCTTGAATTGGGCCAAATCAGGTGAAAGTGAAGAACATTCAGCTGTGATTCATAAAGATTCTAACGGAGTAACCCTTATTCAAGGTGATTCTGTTGTGCTCATCAAAGACTTAAAAGTAAAAGGTGCTGGGTTTACCGCCAAGCGCGGAACGGCCGTGAGAAACATCTCACTTGTACATGACAATGCCGATCATATAGAAGGAAAGGTTAACGGTCAAAAGATCGTCATTTTAACCCAATACGTAAAAAAATAAGATTTACTTGATCGTGTATGTTGCTCCAATCACAATTCCGGCTGAAACAGCTTGTGTTGGTTGATGAGAGTCATATAAAAACGAAGAAGGAGGATTTTCCTCACTACCTAATGAATATCCATAACCATCAACTCCCATAAGATCACCAAAGCTATATTGAAGTCTGATTCCAATTAAGACGCCAATTGGAAAATCTTCACCCAAAGGAATTTTAGCACCAAAACCTAAAACGCCAGATAAATAGGAACCACTGTATTCTTCAGAAACATCTTTCTCATCTTCATATGTTCCAATAGGAGTTGTTCCAGATCTCGTATAGGTCGCTGATGAAATATTCGTAAGTTGAGGGCCAAACTCTATATATGAGCCACCCTGACTTTGAAATTTCAATAACAATGGAATTTGTAATGTCTTTAAGTTGATATTTGAGTTATATGTGTCGATAGTAGAATTTAGGATCGGTTCAGTAATTATTCCTTCATATGCACCATTATGTATGGCGTAATTAAATTCTATACCTAAGCCAATAATTCCTGCATAAACATTAGCAGCAATTCCATAAGTTGAACCCCATCCCATAGCATAATCTTGGCTTGCACCAAGGTCAGAAATGTTTTTGTTCAGCAACCAAGTCGAATTAGCCGAGCCTTTGGCTTGCACATCGATTGCAAACTGTGAAAAAGTTGTAGAAATGCCACATGAAAGGGCAATAATAAATAGGAGGGTTTTCATTTTAAGTTTTTTTTGTTCGATCAAAAATAAGGAAAACAAATCAAAATGTAAAAGAGAATTAATCCAATAAGGCTTTTATTTTTTGAGCTGAAAAAAGCTCGAATAGGTTTTATCTAGTCCACTTATTTTTAAAATGTAAAAATAAGTACCTTCATTTAGCTCATCTCCTGACCAAGAATTATCATATGATTCGGCATAGTGTACAAGGTTCCCCCATCGATTAAAAATATAAATCTCGTTTTCAGGATAAAATTCTAAGTATTGAAATTCAAGCTTATCATTAATGTTATCGTCATTTGGGGTAATAACATTGATGTTTTGCAGTTCTGCGGGCACGACCAACAGTGTTTCACAAATAAAGTCGTTACAGCCAGCCTCATCCATGATGTTAAGACAAATGTCATATGTACCAGGGATTGCAAATGAACCAAGATAAAGACTGTCAGATGACACTTCTGAGCCATCAAGGGTCCAATTCCAAGAATCAACAGGATTTACATATGTTGCTGAAATATCAGCGGCTTCAAAATCCAAATTAACAACCAATGGATTAGAGCTAAATTGAATTTCAGCTTGAGGATTTGGAACTACAGAAATATTGATTTCTGTGGTGTCTGAAAAACAATCGTCAAGGGAGGCATAGGTATAATAAGTTTGATCAATCGGGCTTTGAGTATTATTTTCTGCTATCAAAGAGATAGATCCAAAACCGTTTAAATTATTTCCATAATATTGAACATCACCACCTTCTAGACAGCTGCTTAATCCAATATCAATTGACTCCCCGCTACAATACACCTCTTGATAATCTGATTCTACATTTGGAGCAGGATCTATAGGCTTTGAATTGTTTGGAATATTTAAAATACTTTGCCCACAGGCATCTGTAATTACAGGAGGAGGAATATCTAAAGACGTGTAATTTTCATCACAATAAACAGGGCAATCAGGGATTGTTAAAGTAAAAACATTATTAGTGGCTCCAGCCCCACATCCTATGTTTTGCCCTATAGTAACTACTTCGGTTGTCCATGGGTGGGTAAAGGTATAAGGAGCAACGCCATATCGTGCATAGCCTGTCGCATTAAATGTACACGTGTTGGCGCAAATAGATGACGGTGAAACATAAAACTCATTTCCATAGACCTCTGGAGTTTTTCCGTACACAACCACTCTAAAAGGCCAGTCAGTAATATCATCATAAAAAACATATGTTGTATTACACCCTGCCCCAAAATCCCCTCGAGCTAAATTCATCGTAACATAAACAGAAGTGTCATTGCAAGATTCAGGAAAGCAACATACCAAAGGGTTCTTTAAATCAAAACTATCTAAATACGCCGTTCCTGGTAAATCAGCAGTGGGGCCAGTAATGGTAAAGTTTTGAGATACAGAACAGGAAGTACTAAAGTTCATGACGCCATCACTCATTACAGCTGGTGAAAAGGGACTAGCATAAAAACTTGCTGTGATGAAAAACCCACTTACGGTAACTCCTGCGGGTATAGTAACTTGAATACTATCAGAATTGTAATTCGGTAAGAGACAGGACGGCATGTCACCACCGTTCCATTCAACAGCTGGGCCTGAGATTTCAGGATCAATGATAACGGGATAAATTCTTTCTTCACTTTCGAGCCAACTACTTGGCACACACGATTGCAGATGAAGCCCGGAGCGATCATTAACAATTCGATAGCCCCCAATTGTGTATTTCTTTTGTGCGTCAAAGCAAAGTAATGGTCGTATTTCAGCAACTTGATTGCCATTTTTATTGATTACAGCGATGCTCCCAAAGATCAGACCATCTTTTGTAGACGACTTATTTAACATAGGAACCAATTCGCAATTCGAAGGAAGATCAATAGACTCTGAAATGATAAAGTTCGATTCATCAATCTCAATATATTCGTTTAGACGATATGCGCTTTTTATTTTATTCTCAGTAAAAACCACTTGTTTGTCTACACCCTCAAAATAGTTGTCAAAATAAGCAATGTTGTTTTGAAGATCAAATTGAGCATCTGAAATTTGATTAAGCATTGATGTGTGCTTTCCAATAGTGAGTTTATTATTGTTTTGATCAATACTCAATGATAGACTTCCGTCATCATTTAAATGGGTAGGATAGGGTTGCTGATCTGCAACATACCCTTTGCTGACTTTTTTTAGTTTCGAATGGATTCTTTTTAGGATGCCATTATCATAATAGTGTATGGCTTTGGAGGCGTATTCTGCTCGGATATCACCTTTTGAATTTTTAAAAAAGGCAGATGTTAGGGTACGCTCTGTTTTAACTTCCGTCCAATCCTCTTTATATTCAACGATTTCTTGACTTTTCTCTACTTCTTGATTAGAAGAAAGATTGGCCTGAATGGACCAGGGTTGAAAATTGTTTGTTTGCGCCAATAAAGGTGAACAAAGAAGCAAAAGCCCATATAGAATCAACGAATTTTTCATGTAGCAGAGTCTAACGAATATAGTGAAAATAAAAATGAAAAACAGCCGCAAGTGGTTTTCCCTTTAAAACAAAACTTTATTTTTCGCTTTCACTATCGAACGTTCTATTCCGTCCCACAGTAATATTCGGTACTTCAATGCTTGTCTTGAAACCTCAACTACGTCCTTGCATTTACTTGAATCATCACCACAGATCTCTTTAACCATTTTTAATGAAAGAGGTCCGTGCTCGTCTCCATCTAGTTCTATATGACGATCGAGGTAATATCTCAGTTTATTGTAATGCTCATTTTCTGCATCTGCTTTTTTAAGAATTTCAATAAACATATACGTCCTTGCATTTACTTGAATCATCACCACAGATCTCTTTAACCATTTTTAATGAAAGAGGTCCGTGCTCGTCTCCATCCAGCTCTATATGACGATCGAGGTAATATCTCAGTTTATTGTAATGCTCATTTTCCGCATCTGCTTTTTTAAGAATTTCAATAAACATATGAGGAATTACGTCTTCTCTGCCAAAAGTAAACGCGGCAGCAATACAATGACTTTTTCCAGAATCAATTGTATCAAATGTGAATTTCACAAAGTCCTTAACCGCTGAATCGATCTCGATTTCCTCCAGTGATTTTTGTACAGATTGACCTGCCTTGATGTTTTCAATAAATTTTACGATTTGAGAGTCATCTGCACCTATCTGTTTCATGGCATCTAGATACATTTCAAAATGACTCTTAGCCTCTCCTTTTTCATTAATGTCACTTTCCTCAGCGTGAACGATTTCATTAATGAATCTGGCTAAAGAAGCCTCAGGTTTAGGAGTCCATGGAATAGATGTGTTTGTTAGCTCATTTTGAAGAGCCTTGAGCAAAGACATGAAGTCCCAAACAGCAAAAACATGCATTGACATAAATACCTGAACATCTTTAAGACTGTTCAATTGATGATAAAGCCCGTGATTTTGTAATTGATTTCTTAAAGGAAGAATTTGACCTTCTACGTATTGAATCTGTGACATATTTTAACTCTTATTAGCGATATGTTCATATATGAATAATGAACCCTACAAAAGTAACCAAGAATACTTGAATTTTGTTCTATTAGAACATCAGAGATTTTAACGAATTATTATTTTTTTCACAGCGACTTGATAATCATGCTGAAAATGAATAAAATAAGTTCCTGAAGAAAGGTGTTTCAAACTCAATTGATAGAGCTTGTTTTCAGCTGTAAAATCATGTATCGGCTTTCCATGAACATCNGATAAAGTCACCTTGCTGCTGGGCTCGCATTCAAAATAAAGGATATCGTGAGNGGGATTGGGGTAAACATTGAATTTTGAGTTCAATTCATCCAAANATAAATCGGTATCATTTCCACAATTGCCAGGCATGTTACTGTCCATCCAATTTAACCTATTGGTAATCCAGTTAATCATTGTACTGATTTCCGCTTCATAGGATTGTGGAATGGGTTGTGGCTCTATCCAAATAGATTCTCCAATAAAGTCGTCCCACTTTTCAAAGTTTCTAGCAATGGCATCAGATAAATATGTTGTGTCTTGAAGTATCCAGTTTACAATACTATCTGTATGCATAAATGTAGATCTAAATTCAGTCCATCGGCATTTCAAACGATTTTGGAATACTTCATCCTCCATCATGGCTTGCCACCACATAGGCATTGATTCTAAATCCCAACAATCTTGATTTTGAAGGTAGGTCCATCCAGTATAGATGTGATTAGAGCAAACCAGAGAAACACCATAAGTCTGATCAAAGTCCCATATGGGTCCTGCCACAAGCTTTCCTCCTTTACTGTCCTTATCTTTATGAACATAAGAGCTTAGCTTATATCCATCCGAATTTTTACTGAATTCATTAATCAATAAAAAATCCGTGAATGAATTTAGGTCAATGTAATCGGTGTATCGATTTCCTAGACTATTTATATAATCATTCGCATATAAGGCTTCTTCAAATTCTGCCATCCAATCTTGAATATAGACGGCCTGTTGAGGTTTGATTTTACTTGCTTTTGGATAATACCATTGAAAAAACATGGGGTTTCCTCCTTGAGAATTGTAATTGGATTCAAAGCCTTGAGGATTATCCAACCAGTCCATTCTCAAAATATAGCCACCGGTTAACGAATCTCCCGCCAAATCATCCTCATCTAGTTTTGCAATATCCACACGGTCGTTATCCCTCTTTATTTTCTCTACCAAGATGTAAATACCGCGATAATCCCCATTGATAATAAGCTCCACATATTTCCATTCTGATGCATACTGACCCATTTGCTGAGCCAAATAAAAACTCATAGGAATCCGCAACTGAGATTTGTCGATAACCATCGCATGCAATATCCAGTCCTCTTCACCACCCATATCAAAAAGGTTAACGGAAGTATCCTGGTTAGTTGCTGTTCTTAATTCAAGTGAATAGGTTTTTTTATCAAATCCCTGTGTCGAATTACCGCGGGTTTCAATCCCGATATTTCCATTGTAATGATTAAATGGGTCGGTAATTGAATTGATACCGCCATTTACATCATAAATGATACCCATCGTACCGTTTATTTTAGGCTCATCGGGAATGTCTTCATTGTCGGTATCGATACTTATAATAGGAAGGTTGCTACTGGTAAATTGGGCAACACTAATTTGAGAAATAAGAATAAAAATGAAGGTGTGTAATTTACAATTCATTGGTTAGATATTTATGTGAATTTAGAATTTTTATGCTTTCATTATTTATTTCACATCAATATTTAGTGTTTTTTTTAAAAACATGATTTTTGTCATATTTTTTATTGAAGTAGTCAAATACCTTTGTGTTCATAAATGAGGAATTACAGTATTATACAAGAGATTATTAAAATTATTGCATTGGGCAATTGATCTTTGGATGGTACTTAAAAATAGTTTAGAGCCGTCCGAAAGGGTGGCTTTTTTTATTGATAAAAAGAAAATTATGTATTACAACAAAAACACAGTCGTCTATTTAGATGGGAAATGGGTGAAATCAAAAGAAACTTCAGCTTCTATTTACGGCCAGACCTTACACTATGGTTTGGGCGTTTTTGAAGGTATCCGTTCATATAAAACTGAAGACGGAGCGATGATATTTAAGGCCAGAGAGCATTATGAGAGACTTCATTATTCGGCTAGAAAGATGCATATTAATCTTCCTTACACTGTCGATGAATTAACAAAATTATCATATGAGCTTCTTGATAGAAACAATTTAGAAGACGCTTACATTAGACCATTGGTTTATTTGGGGGAAAACATGTCTTTGCAAACTGACAAGCAAAGCCATGTATTGCTTTGCGCATGGGAATGGGAAAGATACCTCGGTGATGGGCAGTTGGATGTGATGACTTCATCATTCCAAAGACCAAATCCAAAATCGTGTTTTGTTGAGGCAAAGGTTACAGGACACTACACAAATTCTATACTCGCCACAAATCAAGCGAAAAGAGCCGGTTATGATGAGGCATTGTTACTTGACATGAATGGCCATGTAGCCGAGGGCTCAGGAGCAAATTTCTTTTATGAAAAAGACAATATATTGTTCACCCCCCCCAAGGGAAATATCCTACAAGGGATAACCAGACAAACCATTTTTGATTTGGCGAAAGAGTTTGAATATCAGGTGGTAGAAAAATATTTCACTCCAAAAGATGTATATCAAGCAGATGGCGCTTTTTTCACGGGGACAGCTGCTGAGGTTGCAGGAATCAAAAGTATTGATTATAACTTTTTTAAGCTTCCATGGGAGCAAACAATGGGGTTTGAATTAGCTAGTGCTTACAAAAACAGAGTACAGAAAAAAGAATATAAAAACTTTGAATTGGTCTAAAATGAAATTAAACAAATACAGTTGTCGAGTGACACAAGATGATTCTCAGCCAGCAGCGCAAGCCATGCTTCATGCGATCGGGCTTACAGTGGATGATTTTAATAAACCTCTAGTGGGAATAGCAAGTACAGGATATGAAGGAAACCCTTGTAACATGCATCTTAATGATTTGGCAAAGCTTGTAAAAACTGGAACTGAAAATAAAGAGCTTGTTGGATTGATTTTTAATACCATAGGTGTGAGTGATGGAATATCAATGGGAACTCCAGGAATGCGATTTTCCTTGCCTTCAAGAGATATTATTGCTGATTCGATGGAAACCGTTGTAGAAGGCATGTCCTACGATGCATTGGTTACGGTTGTGGGTTGTGATAAGAATATGCCGGGTGCTTTAATTGCGATGCTTAGATTGAATCGACCAAGTGTTTTACTTTATGGTGGAACAATTTCTTCTGGATGCCACGAAGGGAAGAAGCTCGATGTGGTATCTGCATTTGAAGCATGGGGACAGCGCAATGCAGGAACAATCACAGAGTCGAAGTACAAAAAAATCATCAAAGAGGCTTGTCCAGGAGCAGGAGCTTGTGGTGGGATGTATACGGCCAATACGATGGCTGCTGCCATAGAAACCTTGGGCATGTCTTTGCCTTATAACTCATCTAATCCTGCCATGAGTAATGCCAAAAAAGAAGAGAGTAGAGCTTCAGGAGAGGCATTAAGATATCTTATTGAAAAGGATATAAAGCCCAAGGATATTGTCAGTAAAAAATCTATCGAGAATGCGATTCGTTTGGTCACGGTTCTTGGCGGTTCAACGAATGCCGTTTTACATTTTCTTGCCATCGCAGATGCTGCGGATGTTGATTTTACTTTAAATGATTTTCAACGTATTTCAGATGAGACACCATTTCTTGCCGATCTCAAGCCAAGTGGCAAATATTTAATGGAAGACCTTCATGATGTTGGTGGAATTCCAGCGGTATTAAAATACATGCTGAGTAAAGGAATGCTTCATGGAGATTGTTTAACAGTTACTGGAAAAACCTTGGCTGAAAACCTAGCTGATGTTCCAGGTCTTCGCCCTGGTCAGAAAGTATTGAAAACGACAGAAGACCCAATCAAAGAAAGTGGACATATCAGAATATTAAAAGGAAACCTTTCTCCAGAAGGGGCTGTGGCTAAAATAACAGGAAAGGAGGGGCTTTCTTTCAAAGGAAAAGCAAAAGTGTACAATTCTGAATATGCTGCAAATGATGGTATACGAAATGGAGAAATTCAAAAAGGAATGGTTGTGGTCATTCGTTATGAAGGCCCACAGGGGGGGCCAGGAATGCCTGAAATGTTAAAACCAACTGCTGCCATAATTGGAGCAGGGCTTGGAAATGATGTGGCTTTAATAACAGATGGGAGATTCTCTGGTGGAACGCATGGATTTGTAGTGGGACATATTTCTCCTGAAGCACAGCAAGGAGGTCCTATTGCTTTAATTAGAGATGGTGACCAGATCATTATTGATGCCGTCTCAAATACGATCAACATTGAAGTGTCAAATGAAGAGCTAAGCGCTAGGAGATTAAGCTGGGTAAAACCCGAATTGAAGGTGTCAAAAGGATCTTTATATAAATATGCGAGAATGGTGTCATCTGCATCTGAAGGATGCGTAACAGATAAATTTTAATAATGGAAACGGTCGAACATAAATCAAATCAAAAGGCGAAAACCCAGCAACAAATGAATGGAGCCCAAGCCGTTGTTCATTCACTATTAGCGGAAGGGGTTGACCTGATATTTGGATACCCTGGAGGAGCAATAATGCCCGTTTATGATGCTTTATATGACTATGAGGATGAGTTAAACCACATACTTGTTAGACATGAGCAGGGGGCAACGCATGCGGCACAGGGATATGCCCGTGCCTCTGGAAAGGTCGGGGTATGTATAGCTACATCAGGCCCAGGAGCCACAAACCTAATCACGGGAATTGCAGATGCACAGATTGACTCTACACCTATGGTATGTATTACAGGGCAGGTAGCAAGTCCTTTGCTTGGCACAGATGCCTTTCAAGAAACGGATGTGATTGGTATCTCGATGCCTGTTACCAAATGGAATTATCAAGTCACTAGAGCCTCAGAAATTCCGGGAGCACTAGCCAAAGCATTTTACATTGCCCGTACTGGAAAGCCTGGTCCGGTTTTGGTGGATATCACAAAAGATGCTCAATTTGAGATGCTTGAATTCAGCTATAAACCATTTAAGGGAATGAGGAGCTACGTGACTTGTCCAACCTTAAATTTATCAAAGGTTCAACAAGCTGCAGAGATCATAAATTCTGCAAAACGTCCATTGGTTTTATTTGGACAGGGAGTGATTCTTTCCGGAGCTGAAAGCCAATTTCAGAACTTTATAGAAAAGGCCGGCCTACCCTCTGCATGGACGATTATGGGTTTGTCAGCATTGGATTCAGATCACTACTTGAATGTTGGTATGCTCGGAATGCATGGCAATTATGCACCCAATAAGCTTACCAATGCGTGTGATGTATTAATTGCGGTCGGGATGCGTTTTGATGATCGAGTTACTGGAGATTTATCTAGATATGCCAAACAGGCAAAGGTCATTCATCTAGAAATAGATCCAGCTGAGGTCGATAAAAATGTAAAGGCTGATGTAGCAATTCTGGGTGACGCTAAGGAAGCTCTGGAAGCCTTGGGCCAATTTGTAGAACGCCAAGAACATAAGGAATGGCTTCAAGAATTTCGAAAACTCGAATTTGAAGAATATAGTGAGGTTATTATGGAAGAACTGAATCCAAGCCAAGAAGAACTAACTATGGGGGAGGTGATTAGGTCGGTGAATGACCATACTGAGGGAAAAGCTATCGTTGTGACTGATGTGGGTCAGCACCAAATGGTTTCTTGCCGATATGCCAAATTTAAACAGAGCAGATCTTTAATAACTTCAGGGGGACTAGGCACTATGGGGTTTTGTCTTCCAGCAGCCATAGGGGCAAAGTTTGCCCAGCCTCTAAGAGATGTCATTGCTGTCATTGGAGATGGTGGATTTCAGATGACCATTCAGGAACTTGGAACCATCTTTCAAACAAAAATACCGGTTAAAATAGTAGTGCTCAATAATGAATTTTTAGGAATGGTTCGTCAATGGCAGGAGCTTTTTTTTGATAAAAGATATGCTTCTACAACGATGATCAATCCGGATTTTCAAAAAATAGTCGAGGGCTATGATATTAAATCGAAAAAGGTAACAGAACGAGAACAATTGAACGGCGCTGTTCAAGAAATGCTCGATTTCGAAGGGGCTTATTTTCTTGAAGTAATGGTTGGAAAAGAAAACAATGTTTTTCCAATGATTCCAACTGGTGCTTCAGTTTCAGAAATCAGACTTAAATAAAAAAATGAAGAAAAAATATACGATATCGGTTTTTACAGAGGATATGGTTGGTCTTTTAAATCGAGTGACCATTGTTTTTACAAGAAGAAAAATAAACATAGAAAGTATTGCTGCTTCAGATAGCGAGGTAAAAGATATCCATCGATATACCATAGTGGTAACAGAAACTGAAGAAACGGTAAAAAAAGTGACGCTTCAGCTTGAAAAACAGGTCGAGGTCATTAAGGCGGTTTATCATCTTGATGATGAAGTGATTTATCAAGAAATAGCGCTTTTCAAGGTACCCACAAGCATCTTACTTCAAGGGGGAGAAGCGGAGTATATTGTTCGATCTCATCATGCCAGAGTACTTAGTGTAGAAACCCAATTTACGGTCATTGAAAAAACGGGACATAAAGACGAAACCCAAAAATTGTTTGATGAACTCCAACCTTTTGGAATTCTCGAATTTGTACGATCGGGAAGGGTCGCCATTACCAAACCTATGAGGACATTGACCTCAATAGTACATGAATTAGAAAACGCTTAACATATATTGAAATGAAAAATTATTACAACAATTTATCTCAGGAGCAGCAAAAACAGCAGCTTGGGAAATGTGATTTTCTTGACAGATTAGAGTTTGTCAATGGAATATCCGTCCTAAAAGAAAAAAAGGTAGTTATTGTGGGTTGTGGATCTCAAGGATTGAATCAAGGACTGAACATGAGAGATTCTGGCCTAGATGTTTCTTTTGCATTAAGAGAAGAAGCGATTGAAACCAAAAGAAAGTCTTATCAAAATGCTTACAGAAATAATTTTAAAGTTGGCACCTATGAGGAATTGCTACCAAGTGCAGACCTTGTCATTAATCTTACACCGGACAAGCAGCATACAGAGGTAGTAAACAAAGCGATTCCGTTAATGAAGCATGGTGCTACATTATCTTATTCTCATGGTTTTAATATCGTTGAAGAAGGAATAAAAATAAGAGAGGACCTCACTGTAATACTCATGGCGCCAAAATCACCAGGTTCTGAGGTTCGAGAAGAGTTCAAGAGGGGATTTGGTGTGCCAACACTAATTGCGGTTCATGAAGAAAATGATCCAAACCACACGGGATTTGAATGGGCCAAGGCATATGCATATTCTACGGGTGGACATCGAGCAGGCGTTTTACATTCATCTTTTGTAGCTGAAGTCAAGTCCGACTTAATGGGTGAACAAACCATTTTGTGTGGGGTTCTTCAGACAGGCTCTATTTTGGCCTTTAACACGATGCTAGAGAATGATATTGACCCTGCATATGCAGCAAATCTCATTCAGTATGGTTGGGAGACAATAGCTGAAGAGCTGAAAAAAGGTGGGCTAACGCAAATGCTTGATAGGGTAGAGCCGAATCAAAAGCTTAAGGTGTATGAATTATCAGAGGAGCTAAAAACATTGATGACACCCTTGTTTAAAAACCATATGAGTCAAATACTTAGTGGTGATTTTTCAGAAGGAATGATGAAAGATTGGCAAAATGATGATAAAAATCTTTTTGCATGGAGGGCCGAAACCAGAGAAACTCATTTTGAGAAAACTGCTTCAACAGAAGAAAGATTTAGGAAAGCCGATTATTTTGAAAACGGAACCTTGCTTTTGGCATTTGTGAAATCGGGTGTAGAGTTGGCATATGAAACGATGGTGAGTTCAGGAATAAAAGAAGAATCCGCCTACTATGAGTCGCTTCATGAATTGCCCTTAATTGCCAATACCATTGCGCGTAAAAAGCTCTATGAAATGAATCGTATTATTTCCGATACGGCAGAATATGGTTGCTATTTGTTTGACCAAGTTTGTAGACCTTTGCTCTCTGATTTTATGAGAGAAATTGATGCAAACACTATGGGGGAAAAATATTCCGATGAATCCATATTGACTATATACAGCTTGTCAGATGTAAATAGGGAAATTGAAAATCACTCCATAGAGAAAGTTGGAAAAAGATTAAGAGAAGCCATGTCAATGGTTGAAAATCAGGAGGAATATGTATAAGGTCACCCTTGACAAGGTTCGTGAAGCAGCAGCTCATTTGGAGTCTGTAGTACTTGAAACGCCATTGGTCATTAACGAAACCCAGTCGCGAAAGTATTCTTCTTCTATATTTTTTAAAAGAGAAGACTTACAGCAGGTTCGATCCTATAAAATCAGAGGAGCTTATAATAAAATATCTAGTCTTTCCGAAAACGAATTAAGTAGAGGTGTTGTTTGTGCAAGTGCAGGGAATCATGCTCAAGGAGTAGCTTTTTCTTGTTCAAAATTGGAGATCAAGGGGCTTGTTTTTATGCCCACACCAACCCCCAAACAAAAAATTGAGCAGGTGAAAATGTTTGGAGGAAATTTTGTTGAGGTTATTCTAACAGGTGATACTTTTGATGATGCTTCACAGGAAGCTCGGAGCTATAGTGATAAGAACCTTTTGCCTTTTATCCATCCATTTGATGACGAAAAGGTCATTGAAGGGCAGGCCACCATTGCTCTTGAAATTCTTGAGCAGTCTAATGTAGGAATTGATGTGCTTTTTCTACCTGTTGGAGGAGGAGGAGTAGCTTCAGGTATTTCCAGTGTATTTAAGGACTTGTCACCTCAAACCAAAATTATTGGTGTTGAGCCTGAGGGGGCTCCATCTATGTCTGTATCGATTCAAAATAAAATAAATACGGCACTTGAATCGGTTGATAAATTTGTCGATGGCGCGTCAGTTAAAAAAGTAGGAGCACTTAATTTTGAGCTTTGTCAGAAGCATCTGGATGAAATGGCAACAGTACATGAGGGGAAAATATGTCAAACGATTTTGGACATGTATAACAAAGATGCCATTGTAGTTGAGCCTGCTGGAGCCATGACAGTAGCAGTTTTGGACCAATATCATCAGGAGATTAGTGGAAAGAATGTGGTTTGTTTGTTGAGCGGGAGCAACAATGACATCACGCGGACAGAAGAAATAAAAGAAAGGGCTTTATTGTATGCAGGCGTGAAGCATTATTTCGTAGTTCGATTCCCTCAGCGTGCGGGAGCATTAAAAGATTTTATTGATAAAGTACTTGGGCCCAAAGACGATATTACCCATTTCGAATATTCAAAAAAACAAAGTCGTACCAATGCGCCTGCCGTGGTTGGAATTGAGTTGGGAAATGCGGACGGGTTAAATCCGCTAGTAAATAGAATGAAGGAATTTAATTTTTTTGGAGAGTACCTTAACGATAAACCCGACCTGTTCCAGTTTTTGGTTTAAAAACTATAGGTTTTGTGCTTTTTGCCAGGGCCCTAGATTATGGGCAATAATACCTTCTTTCTTTAGTATTGATTTGGCCATTCCAGCTCTTCCTCCAGATTTACAAACCAATAATACCTCTTTACCTTTTAGCGTTGAGGTTTTTGACTTCAAAATATTCAAAGGGATGTTTTTGCTTTTTTTTGCATGTCCTGATTTGAATTCCTGAGGAGATCGAACATCGATAATAATCGCGCCATTTTGTAATAACTCTTGATAATTTACAGGAGGTCCGAACAGCTTATTTTTAAGAGAAGATATAAAGCTCATATAGAAAATTTACTTTTTATAAAAATAGGAAAAAGAGATGTACTACGAAATAAATAGGTCTACTGATAAAATTGTTTTTACTTTCACGTATGATGATTAAAAACTTCAGAAGAAAAACTCACGAAATTATTTTTGAGGCAGATACCTTCCTGGGTAAGCTCTTTGATTTAATTTTAATGGTATTAATTCTGATTAGTGTTGGGGCGGTAATGTTAGAAAGTGTTGCCTATTACCACGACAAGTATCACCATGTTTTGGTGCCTTTTGAATGGGCGATCACCGTATTTTTCTCCATTGAATACCTGCTTAGAATTATTAGTGTCAAGAAACCCCTAAAGTATATTTTTAGCTTTTATGGATTGATTGACTTAGTATCACTTTTGCCCTCTTATTTTGGACTGTTCTTGTCCTCGGAAAGTATAGGATCCATCAAAACTATTCGAACCATTCGGCTTATCAGGATTTTCAGAATTCTAAAATTAATTCGCTATGTCAAAGAAGCCAATAATCTTAGAAGAGCCCTTAAAGCAAGTCGGCAACGTATTGTTGTTTTTCTTGTTGCCGTATTGTCAATTGCCACTATTATGGGTACGATTATCTATTTGATTGAAGATCCGAAAGATGGATTCACAAGTATTCCAAGAAGCATTTATTGGGCAATTGTCACGCTTACCACGGTTGGTTACGGAGACATCTCTCCCCAAACAGGAATAGGGCAATTTTTTGCCTCGATAATTATGATTTTGGGTTATGCAATTATTGCAGTTCCTACGGGGATGATTTCTGTAGAATTGGCCTTGGCTGAAAAGATGAACACTCAAAGTTGCCCAGCATGTTCGCAAGAAGGACATGAAAACAATGCGAAATTCTGTAAGCATTGCGGCGAAGAGCTCAATCCTGTTTAAAACAATCGAATGTCCTCAGTTCCGTAAAGAACATATCCAAAAAGAACGAGTACTGTAACTAAACTAAGCATAGTGTTTTTTTTAATTATGCACCAAAGATGTAATTGTATTTTCTGTCCTTGTAACAAATGGAATGGCAATAATTGAAAATAGAAGTCAGTACCTAAAGAGTTCTAAGTGATAGTACTTATAAAAGCATAAAAGCAAGTGTTTTGGTATGTTTTGGATTGAAATAATTGTTCGGTTATTTTAAATAAAGAGGGGCTTAATACGAACCCGGCCCAACTTAATTAATACTTACCTCTCCAATGATTGTTGAACCAAAAACAAAGCATGGTGAACATAATTGTTTGATGAGGCTTCGTATTGCTCACTCGGTTTGTAAGCCAGTGATTCAAGAATAGGTCGGCCTTCAAATTTCTCCTCAGAATCATGGGTTTGTGGACTTAAGGAGCCAGAATAACTCCGTTCACGTGAAAATATGATTTTATGAGCTCCAAGCTTCACCCCTGATTGAATAAGGAGTCCTTGACTCATTTTTCCCTCATGGTGAAACAATGAATATCCAATAAGTATGTAACCTTCAGGTTTTAATCTCACGTACTCTTCAACACAAGCATTACTGCTCTCCATCTCTATGGCCGTTGGATAAAATCTTTTTTCATGTTCAAGCTTATTTTCAATACTTGAAATGTCAGATACCTCTTTGTAATGCATAAGGTATTTGTTCGTAGTCAAAAGACTACATTGGTATAGTAAAATTGGGATAAATAAAACGAAAAGATATTTCACTGATTAAAGATAGAAAACACTATGAATTCTTTAAACAAGGGTATTTGAAAAGTCAGTAAATAATCAAATACAAGAGGACAAATGCCAGTTTGTAATATGAAATCATTCTCTAAATACTCGGTAAAACTAAACGCGATTTACAATTCTGAATTGCGCTTCATTTCTTCTTCTTGATCTTTATTGGCTTTACTGATCATTGCCAAATAACTGAACATGTAAGCACAGAATATGACCAATCCAACGATAAACATGACTGAATTATTCATTGGTTTAAGGTTTTTGTTGGTTAGTATCTCTTCTGATTTGTCTGATGGCGACCGAAAATCCTAGAATTGACGGCACCCAAATCCCTACAAAAATCCCTTCAAGCTTATTTCCTGAAAACCATAATGATACAGAATATACAAAGGAAAGAAAGGCCAATATTACCGGGTAATACAAGGACCATATTTTTGATAAATTCATAATTTGTGTTGTTTTAATTGGGTTGTTGAATTCAGTACTTAAACATAAAAAAAGAGAGAATTGTTTAAATGGTTCTAGACTCAAATTAAATTTTGAGCTGATTTTTGCAATGAACATATACGTTCAATGCAAACCTCTTTTCGATTTTTCCATCCTTTTTGGATTTCTCTATTCATGCAATAAAGACCAAGTTCCTTTTGAAGATGATTATACTTGGTTCGAGCTGTGGTGCGGCTTAAAATAGAGAATATTTCGAGCCATTTAAAAGAGTGGTTTTTTAATTATTTACTTCTTTTAAAAAAGTAACTATTAAAATTAGAAAAGTCATTAAAAGCTAAATAAAACCAATAAAAAAACCCCCAACAAAAGCCGAGGGTTGTTTTTTTGTGAGCCCGAAAGGATTCGAACCTTTGACCGCCTCCTTAGAAGGGAGGTGCTCTATCCAGCTGAGCTACGAGCCCGAACACAACTCTTTGAGGTGAGTAAGTCCTTTTGTTAAAAAAACCATCAACGTGAAGAAGATGGTTTTTTTGTCGGGGTGGCAGGATTCGAACCTGCGACCTCCTCGTCCCAAACGAGGCGCGATGACCGGGCTACGCTACACCCCGATTAATAGGTCATCAGTTTTCCCATATAATATGGAAAGTGCGTGCAAAAGTAATCATTTTTCTTGCTTCTGCAACAACTTGCGGAGAGACGGGGATTCGAACCCCGGGTACCCGGTTAGGGTACGCTTGTTTAGCAAACAAGTCCTTTCGGCCTCTCAGGCACCTCTCCAATGTTCAATGAACGGAGGGCAAAAGTAAGGAATCTAATGCTTAGAATAAAAAAAAAATGAAATTTTTTAGTGGTAGGTGTATTTCCCCTTTTCACCATCGATGGTGACCTTTGCTTTATCGGCAGATTCAACTCGTCCAATTATCTGGGCCTCTACACCAAAACGTTTAGAAATCGCAATGATTTCTTGTGCATATTGTTCGGGTAGATAGAGCTCCATGCGATGTCCCATATTAAAGACCTTGTACATTTCTTGCCAGTCCGTTTTTGATTCTTTTTGAATCATGTCAAATAGAGTAGGGATAGGGAATAAATTGTCTTTAATGATGTGAAGCTCTTTTACAAAGTGCAGAATCTTGGTTTGGGCACCACCAGAGCAATGGACCATTCCATTGATTTTTCCTTTACATTCTTCTAGAATTGCTTTAATGATTGGTGCATAAGTTCGTGTCGGTGAAAGCACTAGTTTTCCGGCGTCAATCGGACAGTTGTCAATAATGTCCGTGAGCGTTTTAGAGCCACTGTATACCAAGTCTTCTGGAACCTTTGGGTCAAAACTTTCCGGAAATTCTTTGGCTAATGATTTGCTAAAGACATCGTGACGCGCACTCGTTAAACCATTGCTTCCCATGCCTCCATTGTATTCTTTCTCATAAGTAGCTTGTCCGTATGATGACAAACCTACGATGACGTCTCCAGATTTAATATTGTCATTAGAAATCACATCACTTCTTTTCATTCGTGCAATCACCGTAGAATCAACAATTATGGTCCGGACCAAATCTCCAACATCTGCAGTTTCTCCACCGGTCGAATGAATTTCTATTCCATGACCACGAAGATCCTCGAGTAGCTCCTCTGTGCCATTAATGATTTGTGATAGCACCTCGCCAGTGATTAGGTTTTTATTTCTTCCAATCGTAGATGACAGCAATATTGGACCTGTTGCACCCACACAAAGTAAATCATCTAGGTTCATGATTAGGGCATCTTGTGCAATACCTTTCCAAACACTTACATCGCCAGTTTTTTTCCAATACATGTAGGCAAGCGAAGATTTTGTACCTGCTCCATCTGCATGCATAATACAGCAATAGTCTTTGTCTCCCGTTAAATAGTCTGGAACAATTTTACAAAATGCTTGAGGGAATAATCCCTTGTCTACTTTTTTTATGGCGTTGTGAACGTCTTCTTTTCCTGCGGAAACTCCTCTTGATTGGTATCGATTATCTGACATATTTCGGCTTCTGACGACAAAGTTAGAAAATTGAATGGTCTTACTGCTTTTGAAGACTACAAAAGTTACCTTACGGCTTCATAAAGAACTTGAACATCTGGGTCAATCTCAATACTCTCTATAATGGCGTTGTACTTCATTTTAAATCTTGTTTGGTGATTATTGATGTACAATGATTCCAATTTATTCGTTCCATCTTTAAAATGAACTTTGATTGGGAGCTTAACTTTGAATAGATCATCAAGCTGGCTGACACTTATAGTCAATACAGTCTCATGAATTTCCGTTTCAATATTTAATTTTGGATGCCCCTTTTTGTAGAGCCATTGATCAAAAAACCATTGTAAATCAGCTCCTGAAACCTCTTCAGCGATAAGCTGAAAATCTCTGGTATCTGCATTGGAAAGTCTATATTTCTTGTAATAACTTCGAAGGGTTTGATGAAAAGACTCATCTCCAATTTCATTTCTGAGCATGTGAAGTATCCATCCTCCTTTTTGATAGCTATTAGGATTTAATAAATCCATTAGACTACTGTAAGTGGTGTCAACAACAGGAGCTTTGTAGCGTTTTTCAAATGAAACGATTCTATTTCGATCTTGTTTAAGCTGCTCGTGAAAGGCCTCTTGACCCTTTGTCTGCTCAATATATATATTCGTAAGATAGGTAGCAAATCCTTCACTTAGCCATATGTGACACCAATCTTTCTCCGTGGCAGAATTCCCAAACCATTGATGGACAATTTCATGGGCGATTAGGTTTTCGGATGATTGTTTTCCAGAGAGGGCATCTTCGTCATAGAAGATACATCCGGCGTTTTCCATGCCCCCAAAACGTGTTGTGGATTGAACATTGTCAAGTTTTTCGTATTCGTAGGGCGAAATATAGTTGATGTAAAATTGTAGTATTGAAGGGGCCAATGACAGATCATAAAATGCATCTTTGTGATTTTTTGGGTAGGCACAGCTTCTCACTGGAGTCCCCTCAATCATACCCAATTCTTCATATAATAAATCAGCAACCCCAATAACCATAACCTTGGTTGGCAACGGGATATTTGAGCTGTAATGGTGGGTTTTGATGTTTTTTTTCTTTTTCACGGACAAGAGCTTTCCATTAGCGACTACTTCATAATGTTTGGGTGCATGGACCAAATACTCCACCGTTGCTTTGTCCGATAGGTGGTCGTTACAAGCAAACCAGTTTTGTGCCCGTGTAGGCCAGTTGTCTCCAAAAAATGTCCTGCTTTTGTATTTGTTTTTACCAATGATTAAACCATCCTTGGGGACTCCTGAAAAAGAAATTTTTAAGGTTTGCGTTTTGGGTTTTTGGATCTCTGAATCAATATAAATACTGTCGTTTTCATGTCTAAAAACAGGGGTTTTACCATTTAATTTTAAGGCATCAATGTGCATGCCTTTTTCAGAATCATCTTGTGATGCCAAATTGAAAACAATTGGTTGGTTAGAATCAATATGAACGAATTTGATTTCTTGATCAACCTTAATTTGGTCAGATTCATCCGATAAATCAATTTCGATTTTATAGTGAGCTACATCAATTTGTGGAATTTGTGAAAAGCTAATAAATGTGCTTAAGGCAAAAAGTAAATGTAAAAGACCTTGAGGTTTCATACCCTAAAGTTACTTGAATCCTCGTTTCTTTTTGATGTTTTCGTAAGCTTCTTGAATTTTCATGAATTTTTCCTGAGCTCCTTTTTGGTATTCTTCACCCATGGAAGCGACCTTGTCCGGATGATGGGCAATGGCCATTTTACGGTATGCCTTTTTGATTTGGTCATCTGTCGCAGACGCATCAACGCCAAGTATTTTGTAATCGGAATTAACATCCCGATAAAACATGTTCTTTAAGCTTTCAAAGTCAGTCTGTGAAACACCCAGTTTTTGAGCAATGTTTTGAATTACATTCAATTCACTTTCTGCTACGTCACCATCGGCTTTGGCAATACCGAACATATAGTGTACGAGCTGAACACGAACTTCTGAAGGCATTCTGGTACGAATATCATTACAGATTTTGTCTAAGGGGATGTCTTTTGTGTCTAAAAACTGTTTTAGAACTTTTAAATGTTGGCTTGTGAATTGATTTCCGAATTGCTGAGAAAAAAAGCTCTTGACATAATCGAGTTCCGCTTTCAATACTTTGCCATCTGCTTTCATTACCGCTGCAGAGAGCGCCATGAGCATTGTCGCCACATCTGACATTGAAGAACGCTGCTTGTAAATTTCAAATGGGTCCTGCCCATTTCTTCTGCGTCCCCGATTTGCGTTACCCTCAAATAGTGAAGCGACAAGAAAAGCCAAAATGGCCAATCCAATTCTTTTGGTAGCCATGTAAACAAAAAAAGCAATAACCCACTTATACACTCAGTATCTATTAAAATTAAACAGGGGCCGAAGCCCCTGTTACAAATTTAAGCGATTTGCTCCATATTTCGTTCAATAAAGCTATTTAATGCTTCACCTTTTAATAATCCTTGACCCAATAGTGCAAGGTCAGTAAGCTGCTTTACCATCACCTTTTGGTCATCACCTTTCTTATCAAGTAAGGCACCAACTTTTGGATGATTGGCATTAACTACAACATGATGCATTTCCGGGAATGCGCCATACATTCCGCCACCACCCATACGTTGTTGTTCCATCATTCTTCGCATAAATTCTGGCTGCGTTACAATAATTGGAGCTTCATCTTCTGACATGGATTCAAATTGCACCATGAATTTCTCTTTATTCAAGGTTTCTTCGAAAACAGGTTTAAGTTTCTCTTCGTCTTCTTTAGAAAGCTTTGAAGGAATATCTTCTGATTTCTTAATCAGCTTATCCAAAGAGTCCGAATCTACTCTTGTGAAAGTTATATTTTCAAAGGTCGACTCTAATTTTTGAAGCCAGTGAGACATTAAAGGTCCAGCTAGGTGCAGTACATCATAGCCTCTGTCCTTTGCTTTTTTAACAAATGAATATTGCTCTTCTTCGTTACTCGTATACAAACAAACCACTTTGTCGTCTTTGTCTGTTTGAAGTGCCTTGATTTTTTCTTTATATTCTTCAATTGTAAAATATTCTCCTTCGGTATTTTTTAGCAATGAAAAATCTTTTGCTTTTCCAGCAAACTTCTCATCTGAAAGCATTCCGTATTGAACAAATATTTGAAGATCATTCCATTTGGCTTCGAAATCTTTTCGATCCTTTTTGAACATTCCGGCCAATTTATCTGCTACTTTTTTAGTGATGTGTGAAGAAATCTTCTTCACATTGCCATCACTTTGTAGGTAAGAACGCGAGACATTCAATGGAATGTCTGGAGAATCAATAACCCCATGAAGGAGAGTTAAGAATTCTGGAACAATCTCTTCTACATTGTCAGTAATGAATACTTGGTTGGAATATAAATTGATTTTGTTCTTCTGAATTTCTACATTCTCCTTAATCTTTGGGAAGTATAATATACCCGTAAGATTAAAAGGAAAATCTACATTCAAATGTATATGAAACAATGGCTGATCAAAAGTCATTGGATACAACTCTTTGTAGAATGAATTGTAATCCTCGTCTTTTAAGTCTTTTGGTTTTTTTGTCCAAGCTGGAGCCGTATTGTTAATGTAATTTGGAACATCAATAGAAACTCTTTTCACTTTTCCATCCTCATCTTTTTCTCCTTCGGGGGAATCAATGTATTCTGCTTTGGTTCCAAACAAAATAGACACAGGCAAAAACTTGCAATACTTGTTTAGGATGCCCTCAATACGTTCTTTTTCTAAAAACTCCTTTGACTCTTTTGTGATGTGAAGAACGATTTCTGTTCCCCTATCTGCTTTATCGATATCTGTTAGGGTATATTCAGGATCCCCATTGGATTCCCATTGAACAGCTTTTGCCCCTTTCGAATGCGACAAGGTTTTGATCTGAACTTTATCAGCAACCATAAATGCAGAGTAAAACCCTAGCCCGAAATGGCCAATGATTTGCTCAGCACCTTCTTTTCCCTCATATTTTTTGACAAACTCTTCTGCACCTGAAAATGCAATTTGATTGATGTATTTATCAATTTCGTCTGCGGTCATACCAATACCATTGTCTTTAATGGTAATTGTTTTTTTCTTTTTATCAAGAATTACTTCAACCTGTAGGTCTCCGATTTTTCCTTTGAATTCACCATTTGATGAAAAAAACTTTAGCTTTTGTGAGGCGTCGACTGCATTCGAAACTAGCTCGCGAAGAAATATTTCGTGATCTGAGTATAGAAACTTTTTGATAATCGGAAAGATGTTTTCCGTTTGTACATTTATATTTCCAGTTTTCATAAATTATTTTTTTCAGTTTATCTCAAGAGTAGTGCCAATCCAAAAAATATGACACATTGTCGCAATTAAAGGGAAAATTTTGTCAAATCAAGGAAATTCTGACGCCAAAAGCCTTACTTTTACCTCTATGTCAATAATGGAATTTATCCTTCCGGTAGTATGGTTCATTGGATTGTTTTGGTCGATTTCTCAACTTGATTTTTTTAAAAGCGGTCCTTTTTCTTCCCAAAGTCTTCAATTGGCTTTTGTGATTAGGATTGCTATGGGTTTCCTGCTTTTCTTGATTTATTCTTTGCATTACCCCGTGCGACAGGATGCGGATACGTTTAAGTATTTTGACGATAGTAAATACATGTATGATGCTTTTTGGTCAAATCCACTGGACTATTTCAAAATGCTATTTGGTGTAGATTGTCATTCGGAACATTTCAATTCGCATTATTTCAATAATATGTCGAATTGGGTGAGATCCTACGATAATGGGTTGTTTAATGACAACCGATTGGTTATTCGAATGAATGCTTTTTTGCGTTTGTTTTCTTTTGGTAATTATCACGTTCATAGTATTATTTTAAGTTATCTGGCTTTTATGGGTTCATTTGCTCTTTCTAAAGTGTTCTTTGAAGTGTCAAAATCAAAATCTTTGAGCTATATCGCCGTATTCCTCGTTCCATCGGTTGTCTTTTGGAGCTCAGGGATTCTCAAAGAAGCAATACTCTTAAGTGCAATGGGTTTCTTTGTCTATCATTTTTATCAGCTATTTGGAGAAAATAGAAGATACCGCAATTACGTCATGGTATTTTTTATGTCCTGTATCTTGATTGTAATGAAGCTTTATGTTTTTATCGCACTAATCCCGGCAATCTTTATTTGGTTCACCGTTAAAAAATGGAAGCGGAGTTGGTGGATCTACATTGGCATGTATACCTTGTTTTTGGCAATAGGAACATTAATAGGAGAGTTAAATCCGCGGCTTGATTTTGTGAATTTGATCGTTGACAAACAGAGGCAATTTATTAACCTTTCGAATTTTTATGATGTGAATAGCGGATTTCATTTGGAGGCACTAAGCTATAATCTTTGGTCAGTAGTAAAAGCAAGTCCAGAAGGACTTTTTAACGTTTTAACCAAGCCCTGGGCCAGTGAAGTCAATAGCATTCTCTTTGTTCCTGCATTTCTCGAGAATATTATATTTATTGCTCTTCTCATAATAGCACTTGTATATCGTAAAGCATTGGATGTAAATGATTGGGATTTTGTTGCTTTTTGTCTCTCTTTCTGTATTATATTATTTGTTGTCATTGGACTGACCACACCAATAACAGGAGCTATTGTGAGATACAAAATACCAGCAATTCCATTTTTGTTCATGGCTGTTTTTATGTTCATGGACCACAGTAAATTACCTAAGACCTTATTAGAAAATAAATTAGCACGATGGATCAATACATTTTTATAACAGGAGCAAGCTCTGGGTTTGGAGAGGCAACGGCGCGCTTATTCGCAAAAAAGGGATGGCCCCTTATACTTTTGGCAAGGAGAAAAGAAAGACTTTTAGCATTAAAAGAGGAGCTTTCTACTCAGGTTGAAGTAATTACCTTGACCTGTGATGTTAGAGATGAACAAAGTGTAAACAAAGCAATTTCTAAGCTTGACGATACTGTATTAGATAACATTGGCATATTGGTTAATAACGCTGGATTGGCCCTAGGAAAAGGACCCATTGATCAAGGAATTACGGAGGATTGGGAGCGTATGATTGATACCAATATCAAAGGCTTGCTGTATGTGACTAAAGCCATTGTTCCTTATTTTAAAAGAAACAAAAAAGGACATATCATTAATATTGCAAGTATTGCAGGAAAAGAGGTTTATCCAGGAGGAAATGTATATTGTGCAACAAAGCATGCTGTAGATGCTTTATCAAGGGCTATGCGAATTGATTTGGTTTCGCATGGAATAAAGGTGAGTAATTTAGCACCTGGAGCTGCAGAAACGGAATTTTCAATTGTTAGATTTAAAGGAGATACACAAACGGCAGATCATGTATATGATGGCTACGACCCCTTAATCGCAGATGATATCGCAGAAACCGTTTGGTTTTTATCGTCAAGGCCTGCACACGTTAATATAAATGACATCACCATCATGGCAACTGCTCAGGCATCAGCAACGGTTTTTTCAAATTAGTTGACGTTCTATTGAAACGAAATTTCCCCACCAGAAGTTAAAGTCATAATAAGGTTTTCCTTACGTATCATTTTTTTAAGATGCTTACTTTTAAGACTCCCTGAATAATAAACGTTGTTTATCTCTTCTCCTTCATTGAGGTCAAAGTTTTTTTGCATACGTGATTCTTCGGCCCCCATAAATGAAGAGCCATTAGATACTTGAACGCTGTCTAGTTTGAGTCTTCTACTGCTTTTCCAAAAGGGTAATTTTTGAGGAGCATAAATAGATACCTCATCTTCTTCGTTAAGAACCAAACAGGCAATTTGATATTGGTTTTCTTTTTCTTTTAGACTCAGGGCATAAAATGATTTACAATGTTTAAGAATGATTGAGTCACCTAACGCTATTTCACTTCTTTTACCAACAACCATGTCGTTTGAAATTGAATCTTTTTCATATTCCGTAATGACCAGCGCATTTAATTTGAACTCAATCTCTAATCGTCCCTGGTTCTCACTAATAGACCAAACATTTAAGATCTCATCGGGAAATCCTTCTAAAATCTTGCCATCTCTCGGCTGGGGTCTGTCAAAATAAACAGTTGTACAAGAGTGTAAAAAAACACAAATGAAAACCCCATAAGTAAATGCTTTAAACATAGGATTATTCAATTTTAGTCCAAATATAGTTGTCCATATCATTATTAGTCCCAACAGATGATTTAATCATGAGTCTGTTGTTTTCGTTTTGATAGATGGTTAAAAAAGGAGGCTCTACTCCGTCAGGTAGTTGTTCTAATGGAACATCGAGATTCAAGTCACAAGAACCACCCTCTTTTTTTGAATCAACAGGAGTCACGGTAATTTCATTTGTTCGTCCCATCATGGTTATTTTGAGCCCATCGGATTTAATTTCCATGGCTACCTTCTGCAAAAAACCCGAAAGCTCTTTAGAGACTTCTTCTTTTGTTTTTTCTGGATTCGCCTTCACAAGGGCGGCAATGGTTTTTTCTGTATCAACTTTGTACTCCCCAATGTGTTTTTGGATACAGCTTTGAGAAAAGCCGGTACTTAATACGAAAACGAATAGAAGGCTGGATATAATAGTTCTCATTTTGTTCTTGTTTTGATTAGAACACTAAAGTACATAAAAAGAAGGCTATTTTTATATTGAATTTATACACTGGAAAAAACCCAGTCATTTAATCGCTTTTAACCCAAATATAATTGTCCATCTCTTTTGGGCCGAGCGAACTCATTATCTGAAGCTTATTTTTTTGTTTGAGATATACAGTAAGAAACATGTTTTGAGCTTCTTCTGGAACAGTCATCTCACTCATGTCCAAATGAAGATCGCAATGTCCTTTTTCTTTGGAAGATGTATGAGATGTAAATGGCAGTATACGAGTATATTCGTTCATATACAGCGACAAGGAATCGTTATAGATGACCAATGTAATCCCTTCGATTCTATTTCTTACGTCCTCAGGGAGTTCGCCAGATTCAGTGTAGGCGATTTTATCAAAAAATGGCATCGTTGCTTTTATGTCTACTTTGTATGATCCCGTCAAAGCACCAATGCAATTTTGTGAAAAGGATCCAAAGCTTAGAAATAGTGTACAAAAAATAATGCTGAATTTCATATTATGATTTATTCTTTAACAAGATAGAAAATAAAAATAAAAAACCCTCTGATACTTTCAGAGGGTTTTGAGGTCTCGAGCGGATTCGAACCGCTGTAACCGGTTTTGCAGACCGGTGCCTAAGCCACTCGGCCACGAGACCGTTTTAGTGAGGGCAAAAATAATAAATTCTTACAATGTTTGAACGCCTATTTGATTTTGATGATTTTTTGGTGCGATAAAACACCTTGAATATTAGCAGAAACATAATATACACCTGGTTTTACGGACTGACCGTTGTCGTTTTGTCCATTCCAATAAATTTCTTTTTCAGTCATATGTTTAATGACAGAAACCCGATTTCCGAGGTTGTCGTATATGTAAACTTGATCTTGTAAATGCAGTTCGTTCGTAAATGACATCTGAATTCCATCTTGACTAAATGGGTTAGGATAAACGGTGATTTCAGCATTGTCAGACTGTATATATTCCTCAATACTCATTACAGTTAAATCCGTTAAATCGTAATTTTCATCACCTGTAACATATGGTAAATATTGTAGGTAAGTAACAAACATTTCATCTGTTGTATTTAATCCAAAGAAAATGGCTTGGGGTGGTGAAAATGGGTTGTGAATATTTGAAGAAGTGTTGTCAAAGGTTCCATAAGCCTTCAGTTTTGATCCTACAGGAATCTTTTGAAGGTATCGGAACTTGTAAAAATCTTGCCAATCAAAATCCCAATGAGGAATATGAATTAATGGAACGGTGTCTTGTCCTGGTTTTACGGCGTACGTTCCAATTTCTTTTCCTAAAAGGTGCATGTGTGGAAATATGGAAAACAATGAATAATTCATTGATGTTGTCCCGGAGCTTGGATATTGTGCCTCTACCGAAGTTACCTGTTCTGGTGGAAGATAAAAAGAATAGTTAATGAGTAAGGGATCCGAGCTCACTTCACGAACATTGGATTCACTCTGGGGGTAAAAATGAAAAATCACTTTTGTACTGTCCTGTAGACCATAACTTCCAATCGGATAATGCATGTTCAAATAAATTTTGGCTCCTGCATTTACCGAAACACCCAATTTTATTGGGTCTTGAGATGGGAAAATAATGGGTGTTGCTCCAGGTGTAAATCCACCAACGAGTTTTGTGTTTAAATCTGAAGGGCTTGCGCAGTCTCCACCAATGGTGTCTGTAACTTCTGAGCCATTTTGGTCGACATAAACAAGCACGTGATGTACAATTTCAGGATTCCCAGGAATTACTTCCACGGCTTTGATAATTCTATTTTCAGTAAGGTTTGTTGGCAGCGAAAAGCAAACATAATCATCTTCAGCAATGGCTTTGCTTGCATATGTAGGGATCTGAACTTCTAAGTCTCCATCACCCAAAATTGACCCTTGGTTGTAGACAGGAGGAGGAGGGGTTTGAGATGCATCTCCCTCAGGAGTGCCTGTTGTTAGCCAATTTAATATGGTCGTTTTTTCAGAGGCTTCTAAAGTTCTGTCATGTAAGAATTCTGCCGACTCTTCATTGGGTGGCCATGGCGGCATTTGTCCTTGGTAAACCGCGTCATATATCGAGGTAGCCATTGTATTGGCCTCGTTGTAATCCACTAAAGAAAATGGGGCTCCACCACCTTGATGATGACATTTGGTGCATTTTTCATAGAATATTTCTGCTACCTCGCCACTCCATGTTTGAGCAAATGAGAAGCTAAGGGAGAATACAAACAATAGGATTGAAATGAATTTCATGTGGTTTATTTTTATCGAATGTAACGAATATTTAAGTGATTCTAAAATTAGAGCTTTATCAATTTTTGAATGGAACTTTTTTCACTATTATAAAAGGATATGTAATAAAGGCCAGGACAATAATTTTCGGTTAAGATCTTTAATGGCAATTCGGGTGTTTTCACTCCTTTGTATACGAGTTCTCCTAAGCTAGAATATATGTAGATGAAACCACCTTGCTTGGAGGAAATATCAATAGTATTAATGCATGGATTAGGTATTAAACTGAATTCTAAGTTATTTTCTTTAAGAGAGGAACATTCTTCTATCCAAATTTCTAGACTCACAGAGTCAGGACATATTCCTCCCGTTTGATGGGTCACAAGATATATCCAAGGTGATGAGTTATCAGTATTAATCGCACCACTGCTAATATCGAGATCCAATCCCGTGGCAGTAGAACTAAAAACACCTTGACCAGGACTAATAACAGTAGGAGTAATGATGCCCTCTCCAATGCAAAGGGAATTCGATTCATAGTAAAAGTTCGCTGAATTTAATGGGTTCATTACTATTTCGACCGTTCCTGATTGAGGAGATAAGCATCCATTTTGATTTGTGTAATTTAAATATACGGACCCTGAAAAATCAACAAGAAGGGTGTCAGTTGATGAGATATTATTGCCCCCCACGCCCCAATTAAAAATACCTTCTGTTTGATTGGTTGAATACAGTTGGATTGGTGAGCCCTCACAAAACTCAATTGTCCCACTCAAATTGAGTTCTACAATACTCTCCGGAAAGTCAAATCCAATTTCATAGTCATTGAAATTTTCGCACAACAATTCATTTGTAGTTGTTGGCTTTACAATTGCTGCAAATGTTCCTGATAGTAAATTTACTGTAAAGGTGTTTTGTTCACACGAATTATAGCTTTCCGTGGTGATCAGTTGTGGTACTGAACAGTCGCTAATATTATAGATGTCTACAGTTACGGGGAATTCAGATGATATTAAGATACTCGATAAACCTGGCTCGTAGATTTCGAATCGATACCAGTCATAATCTTTATTTCCATTTTCTGCCCAACAGGAACCAAAAACAGTTTCCCCGCAGGTAACATCTTGATAGATAGGATTGGTCATATAACATCCGCCGTTATTGTTGTCACCACATATTTCATTTTCTGGAGTGCTATTTATTCCTGAGTCAATATTACATTGATCAAAGGTTTCGATACACAAGCTAAAATCCATGGTGTTTGGAATCCAATCATACCAATCGTAAACGCGTATATAATAATCTTGACCCGGGATTAGTCCACCAATTGTTGTGGATTCATTTTCACCGTCATAGGTCGCGTTTAAGCAAATCATACTGTTTAGATTTGCACAAGTTCCCGAAAAAACTTCAATTACAGGATCCATATCACTTGAACTGAATAGCTCTATCGAAGAAGCATTTGAATTGGCAGTAAACTGGTACCAGATATCATTGTTTGCAACGCCATCACAACCGGGAACAGATTCCGTTGCCGCTTCAAGAGAGCCTTGAACCGGGGTGCAGTTTGCTGTGTGGTTCATGCCAATAGCGTTTACACATTCATCGTTGTCTGGAGGTGCTTGAGCCGTGTAATAAGTGTAAGAATCGATACCGATATAATTAGAATTTGATCCTCCAGGGCCACCATCGGTAACATAATATCTAAAACCTATTCTGCCGTTCGTAGGACCACTTAGTCCTGATAGTGATATTGTATATTGCGTCCAAGATGATGGATAACCAGATGATGAAAGGGCTGGGTTGATACTTAACAAAAGGGTGTTAAATGATCCAACATCTTCTGGGGCAAAACCAACATTAAGATTATTTCCATCTTCACTTAGTCTTACCTCAATTCGATCAGGAAATACGGGGTTAACATCAATACGTCTCGTGTAAAAGGTAATGATGTCCCCATTGTTAAATGTACGGGATGGGGTAATTGCCCAATTACTTAAAGTCACGGGTGTAGAAGCCGAAGAACTTTGATATCCAGCGCCAATAAACGAATTGGATCCTCCTTCGTAAGCACTAAATTGAGAAGGGTCACCTTGATGCCAACTCTGGTCTTGGGAGCTGCTATTATTTAGAAAATACCAATCGCTTAAGCTGCTGATGTCATCGAAGTCTTCTATAAAGGTTTGACTTATACCATGCGAATAGATCAACATCAAAAAGAAGTGAAAAACAATAGCTTTCCCCATGAATACTATTTATTTATTTCAATCAAGTGAGCTTTCGAAGTTCTATTTTGGTTGTCAAACACTCTGACAATATAGCTTCCAGATTCGATATTTGACAGATTGACTTTGATTTCATTGAGTGTGTAATTTTTAGTATAAATAAGCTGTCCAACAAGATTGTAAATTTCAATTTTGTCTAGAAGATTGTCACTTTTTATAGTCAATTCGTTTTGAGCCGGATTTGGATAAATTTCAAGATCAAAAGTATTGTTTTCAGCGATTCCTGAAGATGTACATTCGTCGTCTATAGGGTTTCCATCACAATCATTTATTGGGTACAAAAATGCCGTTTCCATTGGGTCATTCTCTGGTTGCAATTCAGCCTCATCACATCCCATTTGTTTCACTAAGAAATCTCTAATGAAATCGACTGTTGTATTCATAATCGATGCGTTGCTGATGTATGGAACGTGTCCCGCACCAGGAAAAGTGTAAAAATATTCTTCTAGTCCTATAGCACAGGCTCTTTCATGTAGCATTCTACTTCCATCAAGATACATTAAGGGAGTTCCCGGATCTACAACTCCTCTATTGTACTTAACAACATCGTCGGCTGTTCCATGAATTGAACATAGAGGGACGTCGTCTATTTCAATCCAACTATATCTTGCAAGGGCTCCACAACCGTTTACAACACCTTGAATATCTGATGAATAGCCAGTACTGCCGCTTGTGCCTTCCAAACCACCCATAGATGAAATCGTCGATTCATTTAAATAATCAGAGATCTTGCAGGCATCGTCCAAATATGCCATATGTAATGCAGTAATTGCACCTGCAGAGCTACCTCCAATAAATATTTTATTGGTGTCGATTTTATATTGATTAACTGTTTGTTTGTCTTTGTAAAAATAACGAACAGCACCTCTTAAATCCTGAACAGCACGTACAACCGCTTTAACAGCATTAGCAGAATCAAAAGGAAAAAAGCCAAGTCTGTAATCAATGGATGCACACGCATAACCCATTTTAGAAAAGCGCTCAGAGAATTCTACCATATCGGGGTCTGTTTTTGAACCACCAATAAAACTCCCTCCATGAACCCATACGAGTAAAGGCCGTTCTGTTTCGGTATCGCCCTCTGGTTCATAAAAGTCCATTTTTAATGTTGTACTTCCGCCTGTCCATGAGGTATTAGAACCATATGTAATATTTGAGATTTTTGTGAAGTCTGAAAATACAGTACTCGAGTATCTGCCATCATCGCATGGCGTTTGCGCCGAAAACAAGTTGCAAATGGATAAGAAAAGTGTAGATAGTAAAATTTGTTTCATGATTTGTATTTAAGTTATGGAAAGAATGCTGCGTCCAAATTTGTGGCATTCACCAATGGATAATTAGCATTATATTTTTGATTAATTAATTTAATAAATTCGTTCGCAAATAAAGCATTTGTTCTCGAGTTAAAACGGATTCCATCGAGACCATATGCTCCACCTGAAACAAAGGTAGTATTCAGATTTATACCGTTGTAAGGAAATTCGGATTGAATTTTATCGAAAAAGGTTTCAGATTCAACCAAACCAAGGTCAAATTCAATGGCAAGAGAACGAATGATATCGTTAATAGAATTCAAATGAGTTCTAATATTTTGGAGCTCGCTTTGTGTCAATATAAATTCATTTCTAAAGGGGAATAGTGTGCCCATTTTGTAGCATTTGACTGAATCTAAAGGAACAGTTAATATGATTAATTCGCCTTCTTCTATTGGTCGAATGCCAAACATATTTGCATCTGGGTCTTCAATCATAAATGGGTTTTCTCCTTCATTGAAATAAAAGTCCAATGGATTATAAATGTTGTTCAGTGTAGCATTATTTGCAGAGTCTAAAACGAGGTCATCCCATCCTACAGTTGAGAAATAAGGGGCGCTTGTAATATCTGGAATAGTTGAGATTACTCCCTTTGCTCCATTCGAAGTAAGGTTTTCAAGAATCTGTCGGTAGTTGTTTTCAAAAGTGGTGATGTCAGGTAAACTGTCATTCTTCGTCCCTGATTTTATGTAGGGCATAAAATCGTCAAGTCCAAAGAACACGCTGAAAAATGTGGCGTCTATGGCGTTTACATCATCCATTACACTGCTGGTTTGTGACGAAGCCATTCTGGAGAAAAATGGGTTTTGGTTTGAATAATCAGTATTAAAAAACTCTCCTGACCGAAGGTTTGGTATGGACATATTATGGAAAGGTGAGCCATTGTATATATTGGCTAAAATGTTGGCGTCCCCAAGTGCAGTTTCTCGAACGGAGGACAAAGAAGTTTCGTATAGGCAATCTGTTTTGTATCCAAGAATTAATCTAGAAAGACCATTCGTGCTTAATCCTACTGAAGCATCACTAGTCAATGGTTGGTTGAATGGGCTTGTAATCACGGAGTTCATGCTCTGATGAATAAAAGCACCAATCGAGTTCTCTTGCCCAAATCTGAATAGCGCATCATCAGTATAACCTGAACTAAATGTTCCCCCAATCATTATAAAGCGTTCTGGATTGGCATCTCCTTTGCTTGATTCAAGAGGCCCTTCATACTTGGGCACACATGCACTAGTAATTATCAAGACAACACCAAGAATAGAAATTGTATTTAAATTCATAATTACCATTTATATATTATACCAAGCCCTCCAGCAACGGCTTTGGTGTCAAATCGGCCATTTAGACCAGTCTCTATATTGTTTCCTGTACGCGACATTTGTGTGTAGTAAAACGTGGCGTCTATTGAAAAATGATCTCCAAAGACATAGCCAATTCCGGCAGTTCCATACCATCGATCATTGTCAGGTGTTTCAGGAGTGATATATCCATTTTGAACGGGAGAAAACCCAAACCCTCCTCCCAAGCGAAGAGACAATCCTTTTGTGAAATCGTAGGATGCACCTGTTCTAAAGGCGAAAGTGCTTTCATACATTCTGGGTGATTTCGTGTCTTCTAATGATGAGGTGTTAACGGCATAATCAAAAGCGAGGGTGTCATAAGCTTTCCAACCCACCCTGTTGATGTCAAGGACAAAAGTAAGATGCTCAGTAGCTTTATAGGCCAACCCTAAGGTAAGGACTTGAGGCAGGGGCAACGCTCCTGAAAAAGTATTGTCGGGAAAGTTAGGGTCAAGAGACTCAGGAACGTCAAATGAAGCATCTCCATCATCAACATTCATTTCTATTTTTGAGCGGTAAGTGAGTCCTGCTGATAATTTTTTGGTTAAGTCATAGTGGATGCCCAAATTGAAACCAAAACCCAAGGCTGAACCCGAAAGACTTGCACTTGCAAATTCTCCATCGCTGAACTGAACGGGGATGTCTTTTTCGAGAACAACATTACCCGTACTAATTATAAATCCACCGCCAATCCCGATAACGTCTGCAATTCTATAAGAAAATGTAGGCTGAATAAAAATGGCTTTTAATTGAAGCTTTGTTAGTGCGAATCTACCAATCCAATTGTCCTCATAAGAAACGGTGCTTCCAAATGGAGTGTATGCGGCAATTCCAAGCTTTAGTTTTGCGTGATCTTTTAATTGAAAAAGTCCGTAAGCTGAAAAAGGAGTTCCTATGGGTGAATTAGAACGATATCCTTGCCCAGTTTCACCATCCACATAAAGGGTGTTTCCAGAAATAGGCGTAACTGCAATGTTTATTGAATTCTCGTTAGAAAAAGCGACAGATCCTGGGTTAAAGAATAGGCTTGAGCCATCCAAATAAATTGCCGTTCCAGCCAGACCCATTCCTTGCTGTTTTTGCCCTTGAAAATTAACTTGATAACCTTGAGAAAAAGAAATTTCACATGACAATAAAGCCAAAAACACAAGGATGACTGAAAAAAAGTTTCTCATGGATTCAAATATGACCTAAATATATTAATATAATGGCAATATCCGAAGCAATTGAATTACAATAAATCCAAGTGCGAGAAAATAAATTTAAGTATAGAAAGGTCTATACCTGAGGCACCTGGTTCTCTAAATCTATTTCGGCATCAAGATAATTCTGAACAATATCTATGGCATTATCAATAACATCACTCAAAGCAACAATATATGTTCCCTCTTCAGCTAGAGAAATGGCATGCTTAATCGCTTCAATCTCTAAAGAGACTACTTCATGAGTAACCGTTGGGTCACCAGCACTTAATCCTTCTAAAATCAAATTAATGATTTCAGATTCTGTTCGTCCTCGCAAATGTTTCTCTTGTCTAATAATGACATGGTCAAACATTCTTGCTGCAATTTTTGCACATTCTTTGATGTCTTCATCACGGCGATCACCAACTCCTGATATGATTCCAATCTTTCGAGTGGCATCCACACTGCTAAGATAGTCTTCAATCCCTCTGTAACTTGTTGGGTTGTGTGCGAAATCTATAAGAACTTTGAACTTTGAAAACTCAAAAATATTCATTCTTCCCGGTGTTTGAGCAGCACTCGGAATAAAGGTAGTAAGAGACAATTTGATGCCCTCTGTTTTAAAGCCATATAAGTATGCAGAAAGAGTAGCCGCAAGTACATTGGCAATCATGAATTTTGCTTTGGCATTTAAAGTAAGTGGAATATGAGTTGCTCTCTCGACTCTTATTTTCCAATCTCCTTTTTTAATAGTAATAAATCCATTTTCATAGACAGCTGCAATTCCACCTTCAGCACAATGATCAACAATGGCAGGGCAGTTTTCATCTAAGCTAAATAGTGCTACGTTACAAGAAAGTGATTTGGCAATTTCAAGACAATTCTCGTCTTCACCATTTAGTACAGCCCATCCATCTTTTTTGACACTTTCAACTACAACAGCTTTAACTCTAGAAAGATCTTTTAAATCATGAATGTCACTTAATCCAAGGTGGTCCTCTTGAATGTTGGTAATCACGCCAATATCACAAACCTTAAACCCAAGCCCTGACCGCAGAATACCACCACGAGCTGTTTCAAGTACTGCAAATTCCACATTTGGATCTTTTAAAATGTACTCAGCACTAATTGGTCCTGTTGTATCTCCTTTCTCCATCATGTGATTTTGAATGTAGATACCATCAGACGTAGTGAATCCAACCTTATAATTGTTGTTTTTTACGATGTGCGCAATAAGCCTTGTCGTGGTTGTCTTACCATTTGTTCCTGTAACCGAAATAATTGGAATTCTTGATGTCTTTCCTGGAGGGTAAAGCATATCAATAACTGGTGCGGCTACATTTCTTGGTAATCCTTCAGATGGGGCAAGGTGCATTCTGAATCCAGGAGCTGCATTAACCTCTAAAATAACTCCTCCATTCTCTTTCAAGGACTGGGTGAGATTTGGAGCCATGATGTCAATTCCACAGATGTCAAGACCGATAACTCTAGAAATACGTTCTGCAATAAAGACATTTTCTGGGTGCATGAGGTCAGTAACATCTACGGATGTTCCTCCCGTACTTAGGTTGGCAGTTGATTTTAAATATAAAGTTTCATTTTCAGTTAAGACGGTGGTTAAGGTATAACCGGCATTATCAATGAGCCTTTCTGTTGATCTGTCAATGGTAATTTCGGTAAGTACATTTTCATGACCATAACCTCTTCTTGGATCTTCGTTTGTAATGTCAATGAGCTCTTGAATTGTATTTTTCCCGTTTCCTATAACGTGAGCAGGAACTCTTTGCGCTGCTGCAATTACCTCATTATTAATCACAAGAACTCTAAAGTCAAATCCAGTAATGAACTTTTCTACAATAACACGTCGTGAATATTCTTTTGCATGCTTGAGGCCTTTTACCGCATCATCCCAATTGTCAACGTTTATTGAAGCTCCTTTTCCATGATTCCCATCCAAGGGTTTGATCACAATAGGGTAGCCAATATCATCAATGGTCTCCTGTAAATCCTCTTCATCATAACAAATATCTCCTTTTGCTACCGGGATAGAAGCGTCATCTAACATTTTTTTAGTTTGTTCCTTGTTGCAAGCAATGTCTACGGCGATGTTACTCGTTTTACATGTAATGGTTGCTTGAAAACGCATTTGGTTCACTCCAGCTCCAAGCTGTATAAGAGAATTTCGACCCAAACGAAGAAAAGGAATATCTCTTGAAACGGCTTCTTCAACAATACTTCCTGTACTAGGTCCAAGACGCACATCCTCTCTGATTTCCTTCATTTTTTGAATGTCATCTGTGAGGTCATATTCTGTACCTTCAATCAATGCTTCAGCAATTTTGACCGCTGCTTTAGCAGAATAGATACCCACTTTTTCTTCTAGGTAGTTAAATACCACGTTATAAACACCTGGAGTTTTGGTTTCTCTCGTACGACCAAAACCAACATTCATTCCAGCCAATGTTTGAATTTCTAGAGCGATATGTTCAATGACATGTCCCATCCAAGTACCTCGGTCAACCCTTTGAAAAAATCCACCTCTACACCCCTCTGAACAACGGTGTTCGATAAGTGTGGGAAGAAGATTTTCCAAACGTTCTTTAAATCCTTCGATTTTATCGGTTGGCCTTTCTTCCAATTCTTCTAAATCTAATCTCATTTGGATTAGCTTTTGTCTTCGAATGCTCCAAATGTTTGGCCCCCTAAGTGCTTGAATTTTAAGTATTTTCATAACTGAAATAAATTAAATAAAACGAACTATTTTCTAAAAATTTCGGCAAAGGTACAACAAGGATTTGATTTAGAGCAAATAATTTATGCTTTGTCTAAACTGAAGGTGAATTGACTGCCAATTCCTAATGAACTTTTCACCGCGATTTTCTGTTGATGAGAGTCAATAACATGCTTGACAATAGCTAGTCCAAGACCCGTTCCTCCCTCATGCCGATTTCGACTTTTTTCAACCCGATAGAATCGTTCGAATAAACGAGAAAAATGTGATTTATCAATTCCAATCCCATTATCTGCCACCTCAATGGTAACGAGATCGTCAATGGTAAAGATAGATACCGTTGTTTGACCATTTTCTTTTCCATATGATATGGAGTTGTTTAATAGATTTGTTAAAACTTGAGCGATTCTTTTCCTATCCGCATTTACATAGATGTCATCGCTTGAGTTTTTCAAGCTTAAAGTAATGTTTTTTTCTTCAGCATTTAATTCGACACCTTCAATACATTCCGATGCCAACTTGAGAATATCAAAGGATTCAAGATGCATTTCAAGAGCATCAATTTCAAGTTTGGTGATTTGATCGAGATCTCCCAAAATACTTACAATTCTATCCGTCGAAACGGAAGCTCGTTCTAGGAATTTTTTATTGATGGTTTCATCTTCTAAGCCGCCTTCCAATAGAGTCAGGATATAACCTTGAATTGAAAAAACAGGGGTTTTTAGTTCATGAGCCAGGTTTCCGAGAAACTCTCTCCTAAAATTCTCTTGTTCTTTGAGTTTTAAAATTTCTTGACCCTGTTTACTTTGCCAGTCTTTCACGTCTTTTTCTGCACTTTCAATCATACTATCCAATGATTCATCTTCGTATGAGACCGAAGTGGCTTCTTTTTTTGTTTGAATCGATCTGTAGAGTAAAGAAAGCCGATGTTCAACAAATTTTCTAAGCAAGAAACTAAAGATGATGTATACAAAAACAGCACCTAGAATAGGGATAATAAAAAAAAGCGTTGAGTCCACTTCTGAAATAAATAAATGAACGAAAAGCGTAAAAGTGAAGCTAAACCCCAAAGTAGCAAGGCTTCCATAAAAAATAAGTAAACTGGGTTTGGGGTATTTCAAAATCTTTAAATGTGAATTTTGTTCTTTTTTACATTGCGAATATACTCAACTCCATGATTTTCTTTGAATAAAGTAAATTAAGAAAACATTAAGCTTTGGAGAATACTTATTTGCTTAAAACAAAAAAGGGGCGCAAGGCCCCTTTATGTTTGTGTTCTTCATGTGATTATTCAAAGATTACTTTCATTTCAACACGTCTATTCTTCTGTCTGCCATCTGCTGTATTGTTGTCAGCAATTGGAGCCGTTTCTCCGAAGAACTTAATGATTAAATGCGTTTCATCAACACCTTGAGCTACGAGGAATTTTTTCACGGACTCTGCTCTTTTCTTCGAAAGCACCATGTTTTTATCTTCGTTACCAACATTATCAGTATGTCCAGATATTTCCAGTTTCCATGTTGGTCTCTCATTTAACACTGTTGCCAATTCTTCTAATGAAGGTTTAGAATCATTTAGAATGATATCTTTTGCTGTTCTAAACTCTAAGTTGTCAAAAGCAGTTTGCAATACTTCAACGACTTCTTCTTCAATAACAGGACAACCCTTGTTTTCAATTGGTCCAGGAGTATTCGGACATTCATCATCCTTGTCAAATAAGCCATCCTCATCTGTGTCTACATATGGGCAACCATTGTTTTCTTTTGGACCAGGAATTGTCGGACAGTCGTCATCTTTATCTAACAATCCGTCTTCATCCGTATCCGGCCATGGACAACCATTGTTCTCTTTTGGGCCAGGAGTTTCTATACAATCATCAATTCCATCAATGATTCCGTCACCATCTGTATCAGGGCATCCTTGAAATTCTTTTTCCCCAAATACGAGCGGGCAAGCGTCGTCTTGATCGCTTATACCATCTCCATCAGTATCAGGACAACCATTGAATTCAACCAATCCAGAATCTAATGGGCAATCATCTTCTTTATCCATTATTCCATCCAAATCAGTGTCAGGACAACCCTTGAACTCAACCAATCCCGAATCCAATGGACAATCATCTTCTTTATCCATAATGCCATCTAAATCCGTATCAGGACAACCATTGAATTGAGCGAGTCCTGGTGTATCAGGGCAGTCATCAACTCTATCTGGAATTGAATCATTATCTCTATCTGGGCATCCCTGGAATTCAACCAATCCTGAATCCAGTGGGCAATCATCTTTCATGTCAATGATCCCATCATTATCCGTATCAGGACATCCTTTAAAAGTCCATGGACCAGGAACATCAATACAATCATCTACTTTATCAGAAACTTTATCTCCATCTAAGTCATTTGGTGCGTCATATAATATAGGAACCCGAACTCCTGCATAAAATTCTGCACCTCGAACTTTCCCAGAAGCAAATAAGAAGCGATAATCTGTAACCCCAATGGTTAAAGGACCAAGTCTTGCACCAAGACCTGCTTTAAACCCACTATAATCATTCATTGAGAAAGGCAAGTGGATTCCGAACCATGCATGGTCGAAGCTTGGTGTAACAGAAAATTGATTTGCCACCTTCACTTTTGAGTCCTTGTTTTTTGAAATAATGTTAAATATACCCGTTGTGTTCACATAGAACCATTTCCAGATATGATAATCAACCTGAAAACTAAATGCCATCGGTGTTCTCATGTAGAAAGTAGAAGCCGTATCTCTTTCACCCGCTGTCCATTCTGTATTCCCTGCATTTTGCGATTGGGTAATGAGCGAATCAATTTTTTGATCAAAACCCAATAGACCATCAGCGCCATCAAATGTATTGAGATCAAATAAGTTAGATGTGTTCACTGTAAAGTCNCGACTGATTCCGCCTTTTTTNAATTTAATTCCTCCAATATCTGTTAGCGAAAGACCTACTTTAAGTTTGTATTTATTTTGGTCTCTGGCCCACAAATTCATTTCTCCATCCATATCATATTTATAGTCTTTATACTCAGGTCTCCATTCGTAAACAACCCCCAAATCGGCACCGAACCCTTTGGCTGATGCTTTGGGTAATCCAAATATTCCTCCCATATCCAAATTGTCATTGGCTGCATCATCAATGCTTTGTGAATAACCATAACCGAAGTCTCCCGATAAGTACTGTGAAAAGTCATTATCAAAGAGGTTGTATTCAAAGTTGTTACTGTACAAGTAGGCCGCGGCATATCCTGCAAGGTATTTTAAATTGGCACCGGCCTTCACAAAATGCTGACCTTCTTCCTTGACAACTTGAGCGTACTTAAAAGCATACTCGGTCCAGGTCATATGATTTACGTTGATGAGTTCCTCGTTAAGTTGGATATTCCATAAATCAGGGTATTCTAATTCTTCCTCTGCTAGAATCGCCAGCTTAGGGTCCATGTTGTCAATATTTGTTATTGATCGTGCTTTCGCAGAGAACCCGATCGCTACTTTTGGAGCAACATGGAACATGAAATTTATTAGATCGAATTGAAGGTTGGTGTTAAAACCAAGTACTCCTGGTGAATTCACGTCATATTTACGGGTGATGTACCTATCAATAAAATTTGAATCCGGCAATAACCAATCGTTGTATGGATTAGAACCTCCAACCTCAGTGGTATAAGAGGTGGTTTCGGTTCCATCTGGATTAATGGTTACTGTTTCATCAGGGGAAAATGATTTTATCCACCATTTATCCATATCTCTTGTATCGAAATGCGCAAAATTTTGATAAGCACTAAAATTCAAACTGAAAAGATTTAAATCAAATTTAAATCGACCATCGACAAAGCTGGCAGGCTGGATGTCAGTTCCCATTACTCCAGCATAATTACTTGAAGATACACCTAGATAGTTTTGAGAAAAGACAGTGGTGCTGATTGATATAAAAATTAAGAGTGCGATTTTTTTCATATTTAGAATTTTGCGTATTGGATTAAATAGTCACCTAAAAAAGTTGTAATTGAAATTCCTTGATTTCCGTAATTCGTAATCTGGAGATCCTTTTCTCCATGTCGTTTGACGTTTTCCAACGCCGTTCCTTGTGAATCCAAAAGTAATATTTTGTTTTCAATCCCGTCGAGTATACCTATAATTATCTTATTCGAATTGTTAGATGTCTCTAGTTTTGGTATGACAACTTTATCAATCGATGAACAGTTGACACTTCTTTTCCATTGGAATTGGGCTTTTTCATTTAACACCANTANNTCATTNTCTTTNGAGAANACCAAGAAAANNGNTNCNTTNTCNNGGTAAACTGTTTTNAATTGAAATCCAGAAGGAACATTATAATTAATCTTTTCCCCGTTCAAATTCACAAGATTACTTCGGTCAGAATTCATGATAAATGAATTCTCTTCAAACTTATATAGATCGTATGATTCTTCTAAGTCAACCTTTCTCGCTGTTCGTTTCCGATCAAGGTTGATAATAAAAAAAGTCTTTTCACACAAAACCGCAACATGTTTTTTGCCATTCTCTTTGAATAGAACCATGTCAATAATGGATGAGCTAAATGAATAAGTTGACAATATTTTGCCATCATAATCCACCACTTCCATTCGATCGATGTTTGGTATTAAAAATGACACCTTGCCTTTTAGTTTAAATCTTATAGGGTGAACTTTTCCACTTGTTTTAAAACGATTGAGTATTCGCCCGCCTTTATCAATAATAAGTGATTCGTCCTCAAATAAAATAGAGATGTCTTGATTTTCATTTGATGACATTTCCATTAGTTTGGGCTTCCTGACAACCTCTTTATCAAATACTTTCTCCCATTTACTATGGCCGTTTTCATATTTTATCCATTTGTTGTTTGCAGTGATTAAAAAAGTATTTCCTCTGCCCGAATACGCATAGAATGATTCTATTCTTTCACGCGGATTCATGGCGAAGTAGTCTTTGGACTGGTTATCGATATCTGAATTATTAATCTTGTCATTACGTACTTCGACTTCAATAATGGTTTTCCCAACTTTTGCAATCGCACTTTCAATCTGGCTGTTCACATTTCGGAACAACACTTTTTGAGGTAAACCCAAATACAATTCATCCATTTTGGCCTTGTTTTTCAGTAGTACGTTTCCCAGTTTGATTTCGGTATTAACGTGATCGAAAAAAACCTTGTTTTTTGAAATTATGGCAAAACCATCAATGTCAGTAATGTAGTATCCCCCCTTATTTTTTTGGTCTAATACGTCAGAAATCTTGAGATCCTTATAATAAAAATAGTTGCCTGAACTGTTTTCAATTGTTTCGGTTTCATTTAACGTCTCAGTACACTTTTGTCCGTTTTTTAATTCAATAATGGCCAATGTGCTGCCTTTGTTCTTTAAAATCAGCAATCCCGATGCGGTTAAAGAATATAATGGGCTTAGTTGAAAGGACTGATCTAGTTCCGCAAAGTATTCTTTTTCATAAAAAGTGTAAGAATTGAAATTATCGGATATGAAATGGCTAAAAACTTCTTGATCATCAATGTTTTTAGACTTTTCAGCTTTTCCAGCAATCGTTGTAAAACTGATGGTATTTCCTTTTGATTTATAAAAATCTTTCACCAAAGGTTTCTTTTTTTCAAAAGAAACAGCACAATAATTTGCTTCTTTATCAATGACAAATCCATTGCTGCATTTTGCTGGAGTCATTTCCTTTACATGGATGACAAGTTTGTTTTTTGAGTAGAAACCTGAGAATGAGCCATAATTAAAATGTCTTAGCTCGGTGAATTGAATCTTGTGCTGACCATTAATAAAAAGCTCTTTTATGCTTGCTTTATTCCAATTCCCATGCGCTTCAAATATCATTAACCCTCTTTTTTGACTCAGATAAACTGAACAATTCTCAGGAATTTCTTTTCTAATGCTCTGAAATAAATCTTTATTACAATCAAGAGTTGTAATATGGTCTTCTTTAAAATCAATACCGCTTGGATGATTCACAATAAATACAATTGAGTCTCGATCATCAAAATACGCTGAAGGTTCAACCTGAGTGTTTTCCAAGCTGAGCTTGCCTACAATATNTATTGTAAACAAAAGACAGATGATTATGATAATGAAAAATGAGACTTTTTTCAACATAAATCAAAAATAGATGCTTAGCAGACGCTAAAATAGAACAGAGTAAAATAAAATGAACAATGTGATGTTTACTCAAAAAGGTCCAATTGTTTATCGTGACCTAATAGGTTAAAAGAAGTTCGGTGGTGTTTCGTTATACCGTATTCAATTATTGCTTTGCGGTGTTTTGGGGTTGGGTAGCCTTTATTGTTTTTCCAATCGTATTGGTCATGTTCATTATTCAGCTTCATCATAATTTCATCTCGGCATGTTTTTGCTAAGATTGAGGCTGCTGCGATTGATTGATATTTGGCATCTCCTTTAATGATGCATACATGAGGAATCTTTTTAAAAGGATTGAATCGATTGCCATCTATGATGAGTTGAGCTGGCTCAATATTTAAACCCTCGATGGCTCGATGCATCGCTAGAAAGCTTGCATTCAAAATATTGATCTCATCAATTTCTTTATTTGAAACAATGCCAATCGCATATGCTGTGGCATTAGCGTGGATTTCATCCCTTAAAAACTTTCTTTTGCTTTCATTTATTTTTTTCGAATCATTTAGACCCTGAATTGTTTTTTTTGGATTTAAAATAACAGCAGCGGCAACAACAGGGCCAGCAAGACATCCTCTTCCAGCTTCGTCGCAGCCTGCCTCAATTGTATTTTCCGTGTAATATGTCAACAATTCATTCATACTTCAAAATTGGCAAAAATATTGTAGCTTAGCGAAAAATAAATCTTATGAAATCTTTATTCTTTTCTATTGTTTTTGTTCTTGTTGGTTTTTTGGGTTTTTCTCAAGAAGCAATAATTCAAGATTCGGAAGTTTTTAAAAAGTCAGTTGTTGATGGAAACATTTCGCTGACACTCCCAACAGAAATAACAAATGATGATGTTCAAAAGTATTCAAAATACTACACGTCATTTTTCAATACATCATTCAATGAAAAAAGTCATCAGGTTACATTCAGTATGGTCAATAATGATCCTAAATCAAGAAGAGTAATTATACGGTTTTTATCAGCCAATGGAATTCAGTTTGCTCGTATTGGTAGTAATGCACTTCCTCTTTCCGATTTCTACGACACGTATTTGAAATAATCGTCTAAAACTTAAAAATTTTTTCGGGTGTTACTAAATAATGGATGGGAATGTCATGTTCTTCTACATTGTCTATGTGTACCAAATCATTAAAATGATTTACACCAATAAACGTTGTTTTTTCATGGCACTGAGATAAAAAAGCGTCATAGAACCCCTTTCCATAGCCAACCCTATATCCATGCTTATCGCATGCAAGTAAAGGCACAATCACATAATTGATTTCTTTTGGGGAAATCACTATTCCATTTGAAGGCTCGGGAACGCCAAAATCACTAATCTCAAGTTTGATTTCCGTAGAATATAGGTAAGGAATGATTGAATGATTCTTAAAGTCAGTTTTGTTTATACAAATCAATCCATTTTTATTCAAGGTATGGTCAATGAGGAGTGTCAAATCTATTTCATTAAATTTTTCAATGGGGAGAAATATATTTATGAGCTTCTCGCTGAAATCAAAAGTATCATTCATTTGATTAATGATTTTCAAAGAAATATCATTGAGTTTTTTGGGCGTAAGTTCAAGTCTTTTTAGTTTATATCGTTTTCTTATAAAAGCTTTATTCATGCCTTAGTTTCATTGGTTACAATAAATAAAAATAGATATTCCAAATTTCTTATTTAAAGTTAATCTGTGATAAATTATTTAACCAGATTATTTCAGGGTAACAACTTTTGTTTAATTTAAGCGTCAATAAGCGAAAGACTAATTTTAATTCATGAAATATCTTTACATGCGTATATTAATATTTTTCATCTCACTCTCATGCATATCTTTCTCACAAGATGAATTCGACTTTGATGATTCTTTCGATATAGAAGATATTAAAACCTTCAATTCAACCCGAATAATATCGGGACATTCTGTAGAAACCTTACCTGAGAAAACTTTTGAAATGCGTATTGAGCATCGTTTCGGTGATATTGCAGGCGATATGGGAGGTTACCAAACGTTGTTTGGGTTTGATAATGTTGCTGACATGCGAATTGCTCTTGAATATGGAATCTCTGACAAACTCATGATTGGTTTTGGCCGAAGTAAAGGGACTTCCGCGCCTTACAGTTCTTTATTGGACGGCTTCGTAAAATACAGAGTTATGACCCAAAAAGAGGGAGAGTCTCCCATTTCAATTTCTGTTGGGGCTGGAAGTACGTTTACCTACCGAGAAGCTTCCACGGATATGAGTAATGTAGCATTCTTTCCTAAAGTAAGTCATCGATTTTGCTACTACACTCAGCTTAACGTAGCATACAGGTTTCGTGATATAGTCAGCTTTTCTTTAATGCCGATACTCGTACATCGAAATTATGTGGCACAAAATGATTTAAACGAATTATTCTCATTGGGAGCAGCCATGAGATTAAAGCTGTCTAAAAAATTCTTTCTACTTATGGAGTATTATCCAACAATCCACAACGAAGACTTTCGACAAGAAAACTTTTTCAATAGTTTGGGCGTAGCACTCGAATGGAAAACTTTTGGGCATAATTTCACTATTAATTTTACAAATTCTAAAGGTCTGGGTGAAACTCAGTTTATACCTTACACCTATGAAAGTTGGTTGAAAGGGCAGTTTAGACTAGGATTTTGTGTCAGTAGGCAATTTAGCATTGATTAAATGAAACAACTAGTAATATTTTTTTTGGGATCAGTTTTGATTGTTGGAAGTTCTTGTGATAAGGATCAGGTACCCCAGGAAACGACATGCTCATCGGAAGAGGTGGTTTCTTATAGCTCTTCCATTGAACCATTGATCCAGCAGCATTGTCTGGGTTGCCATGATTTAGGGGGAGGTTCTGGTGGATATGTGTTTAATGGACATGATAATGTTTCGGTAAATGCAAGTGATATGCTTGATGCTATGAATGCCAATGGGTTGCAATTAATGCCTCAAAATGGCCCTTTAAATGATTCTTTAATTACCTTATTCGAACTTTGGATATGCCAAGGAAAACTTAATAACTAAATAACAAACTATGAAAAATAAATCTATTCTACTTTTAAGCGCCATGAGCCTCATGTTTTTTGGCTTTCAATTTTCTAAAAACGGCATTGATAAAATGTATATGCCTTCTAATTCAGGAGGTGCAGGTGCTGGAAAAACTGGAGCTCCAGGAGAGTCAAATTGTACGGCTTGTCATTCGGGGGCAGCCATTACAGATGTTAATGGGGTTAATGTGTTAGCGGTTTTAGATGGTAACGATCCTGTAACCTCTTATGTTCCGGGAATGACTTATACTGTTCGTCTTAAAATGACTTTACCAACAGACAAGAAAGGATTCCAATCTACCGCATTACAGGATGCTTCAAATGACATGGCTGGTGATTTCGCNGCAGGGCCTAATACATTGATTAATTCGGCTAATGGTAGAGAGTATGCAAATCATACCTTAACNAGTAATTCCGGCGCAGTACCTTCTTGGGACTGGTCCTGGACTGCACCTGCTTCGAGTACTGGAGATGTTACCTTCTACGTAGCTAGTAATNTGGCAAATAANAACGGCACCAACAGTGGTGATGAAATTTGGCTATCACAACATTCTATTTCAGAGTCGCCATCAGCATCATTGGTTGATTTAACGCAATCTAGCCTTAATAATGTTTCTTTTGTTCCGGGTATGAATGAAGTATTTATATCATTAAATACATTTGAAAATGATGAAATTCTATTTTCCCTTATAGATTTAAAAGGCAAGACTGTATACAAAACGAACCTTGGTTCAGTTGATTCAGGTACGAATACATTTAACGTAGGAATTCCTTCTGATCTAAAAACGGGATCTTTTATTGTTCAACTTGAGATTAACAACCAAAAATTAACAAAACTTATTCAGGTAGTAAGATAAGCCTTAAGCACTTATTATATAAGACATTATAGTGTTATTGAATGCTTTTAATAGTCCGCTTTATTCAAGGCGGACTATTTTTTTTTCATTTTTTTCATTTTTTTCTTGTTAGAATAAAAAGAGTAGTTATCTTTGCACCCCGCAAATGATTTATCGAAATGATTTGATTGGGGCTTTTTTGT
>JGI20159J14440_10000092_pt1 | contig 57291 bp, 56 predicted proteins | sample COG_09_FD_14440 | JGI IMG/M metagenome (IMG submission 14440) | reverse complement strand
TTTGAAATAATTGAATTTTCTACACTCCTATAAACTGTTAATTTTTCAGATATAATCTTATAATTTTTATCTACACATCTTGCATAAACATTTAATCTGAAGTCAATTTCTAAAAAATCATAGCTATTAGAAATATCATTTTCAACACATCTTTTTAAAAAATCACTTTTAATAGTTATTGAACTTGTATTAATAATAGTTGGCCAAATATTTTTTTGGTATTTTTTTTTTAATTTAAATTTATAAAAATTATTATTTTTTTTTATTTGTGGTATATCGAATATGACATTTAAATTTTTATTTTCATAAAAATATTTATTTATATTTTTAAGTTTATCTGCTTGAAAATAGTCATCTCCATCTAATAAACAGATATATTCACCATTTGAAATTTTCAATCCTTCTTTTATTAAATCTATTTGATTTACAGCTGCTATTTTGCTAATTTTTTCTTTTTTAATTAGTTTTATCAATCCATTATATTCCTTAAAAATTAATTCTGAATTATCATTAGAAAAATTATCACAAACTATAATTTCATAATCTTTTATAGATTGTTTTAAGCATGACTTTAAACATTCTTTTATATATTGACCTTTGTTATATGAGGTTACAATTATAGAAAATTTCATTAAAATTAATTTGATATATTAATTATTCATATAAATTGTATAATTTCATTATGTATAAACTTTATATTACTATTTAATATTAATGCTCTTAAATAAAAACCAACAAATTTCTTTATATTTGCTATGTTTTTTCTCATTAGCAATATCTCTAATCATTGAGGAAAATTCGAGTGGTGGCTCAAAGTTAGACAGTGAAATTACTAGGCAGTTTGTAGATAGCTTTTCAATTAATTTTTCTTATGGTATTGAATATTTTGTCAATTCTGGCCAGGTGCAATCACCAATATTCTATATTGTTTTGGCATATTTTGAAAAAATTCTAGGTAAGTTTTTTTTAAAATATTTCTATTTATTAATTTCAGCATTAGTTCCGATAGTTTTTTATACTTCATTAAAAAAAAAATTTCAAAATATAGATAAAAACTATTTATTTTTAATATCTTTAATTATTTTTCTATCACCTTTTTTTAGATCTTCAGCTGTTTGGATGACAACTGATAATTTAGCAATATTATTTTATATTTTATCTATTAGTAAATATTTAAGTTTAAAAAAAAGTAATAGTTCAAAAAATATAATTCTATGTCTTATATATTTATCACTTGCGGTATATATAAGACAATATTACATAATTTTTTTTCTATTTTTTTTCATAAAATTTAGGAATATTTTAAGTTTAAAAAAATTATTTATTTTTTTGTTATTTGAAATTTTAATTTTTTTACCCTTGATATGGTATTATTATTATTTTTTAGAAATTAACTTTTCTGGATTAAACACTTTAGAATCAGCCACTAGCCCTTTTAAATTAAATTATTTTAAAAACTTATTAATTTTTTTATCTCTATATTTTTTTTATACAATACCATTATATATAAATATTTTTCTAGAAATTAAAAAAAATATTATTAAATACTTTTTTTACATCTTGGTTCTATTTTTAATTTTTCTATCAATTTATTTTACGAGTGACCTTATTTTTGATGAATTTGGTGGTGGCTTTTTTGTCAAAGCTTCAAGAATATTAAATAGAAAAGAATTATTTTTTATTGCTTCTTTTATGGGAGCCCTTTTATTGTGCAAAAATATGAACGCAAATAATATAATAGTTTATATTTGCTTAATTCTTGCTTTTCCAACTGCTATTATTTACCAAAAGTATTATGATCCATTATTAATTTTAACTATTTTTACAATTACTGAAAAAGATAAAATAAGTGAATTGATACAAATGGTTAAAATAAATTTAAAATTTCTCTATTTATATTTTTTTTCTTTTTTAATTTTATGTAATTTATATTATCTCTATAAAATATGACTTTTAAAGTTTACAAACTAAAAAAAAATCAGATTACAATCAAAGAGTCTAAAAAAATTTTTAAATTTCTATCCAATAATATTAAAAATTCAATTTTTGCAGTATTAGGTCATGAATATTTTTTAGAGTTATTAAAGATAAATTATCAGAATTGTTTTTATATAAAGAAAAACAACAAGATAGTTGCCTATATATCTTACATTAATGCTAAAAAAGATGAGAAAATGAGAAAGATTTTAATTAAATTTATTTTTAAAAAATTTATCAATATATTTTTAATAATTTTTAACTTTAAGTTTTTTTTTAAAATTCATTCACCTCCTACAAACTTTATTCAATTAGTTCATCTAGTTATCAAACTTAATAAAGGAGATAATAATTTAAAAATTCAATTACATAAAAAAATTAATAGATTACATCAACAAATAATAACATCTAAATATCGTGGTATTTATGCGGCCCATGATAATAAAAATATCATTGCATCAAAGTATTATAAAAAAAATAATTTTAAAGTATTTAAAAATAACTTATTCTACACTTTTGTTAAAAAAAAAATTTAAAATTTTTTTTTAAAATACTTTTAAGTAAAGCAATAAAGTAAAAATAAAATTTAATTATAAGATAAAATTTATTTCCAGTTGTTTTTGACTGTCCGCTAGCTCGCTCTTTTTCTGTAAAAGGAATTTCTAAAATACTATTTCCACTGACTTTGCATCGAGTAATTAATGTGATAAAATAGTCTCCATAATAACCTTTTAATTTAATATTTTTAATAATGTTTTTTTTTATACATATGTAACCACTTGTATAATCTGTAAAATCATCAAAAAGTACCAATCTACAAATTTTATTTAAAAATATACTTAGATAATCTATTCCTACTGGTCTTAATTTTGTATTTTCATAATATCTTTTACTTTTTTTTAAGAATCTAGAACAAACAATGGCATCAATATTATTGGTGTTGTTGTTTTTTTTTATGAATTCTGTAATATATTCAGGTGGGTGAGAATAATCAGCATCCATCCAAATAATATTTTCATATTTTGAAAGTTTTATTCCCTCATTTAAAGAATCAACTAAACTTTTTTTTTTTTTAAATCTTTTATGAATAATTAAATTTGAATTATTTATTGCTGATACTGCCTCTATAGTTCCATCTGTAGAACTGTCATCAACTATAATTATTTCATAAATTAAGTTTAGCTTATTAAAATTTCTGGATATATCCAGGACTAGAGATTTTATATGCCCAACTTCATTTAATGTTGGCAAAATAACACTATAACTATTATTAATACTCATTATATCATTTATATATTTAAAAATTATTTATGCCTAAAAAAAATAAAATTCAACAAAATGTTATTTTTGTTTTATTATTGTCTTTTTTATTAATCATTCTATTGATTAAAATAGATTTTTTCAAAAATTTATATTTTTTATATAAAAATAATTACACTGTGAGAATGATTAATATTTATGGGCATTGTGAAAAAGAGTCTTATGGATTCTTAAATAATCTTAATAAAAAAAAGATACTTAAAAAAAATCCTAAAATCTTAAATTTCAATGTTTATCCTAATTCTATTTGGATGATTTATAACTCCAAATTAGAATTTGAGGAAAATCCAAATATTTTTTTAAATTACCAAATAAAACCAGTTCTAACCTTTGAATATTTAAATAATAATTTTATAAGCCAAAATCATGTACAATATACAAATTATATTGATAGCATAACTTTTGAAATTAAATCTAACAAATTGGAATTAAATAATAATATTAAAATTTTTAAATATAATAATTATAAAAAAGAAATTATTTTTGAAAAATTCATAAATAAAAAAATTTTAGATGGAGAAATTATAGACATTTCCTTTGAAACTAAAAAACTTAACTCAAGATGGGAACCAATATATATTGAAATAGAGAATTTTGAATATATAAATAATAATTTTCACTCAATAACTCTCAATTTAAAAAATGAGTATGTGTTCAATGAGAATGATATCATTTATTCAGAAAATAATTGTTATTACATAAAATGATGGAAATAATTTTAATTTTTTTGCAAGTTTTATTTATTGGTTTTTTAACATTTTACAGCATTCCAGACTCAATATTTGGATTAAAAAATTCAAAAAATTTACTGAACACTCTTACAATGAAATCTATTATTATGATGAATATCTTTTTATTGTTTTCATTTTTGAGTGTTGAAAAAAACTATTTGTTATTTATTTTAGTTTTTTTATGTTTATTTTTTATAATAAAAAAAAAAAACACTTTTATATTAAATTTTAATTTAAAAATTCTTTTTATTGCTCTGTATATAATTCTTATTTCAATTGTACTAGCCAATGAACTAGCGCTTGGATGGGATGCTAAATTTTTTTGGTATCTAAAAACAATAAATTTTTATCAAAATAATGGCCTGCTTAGTCTAAACAAAATCCCAGCAATGGATTATCCTCATTTAGGGTCTTACATTTGGTCTTTTTTTTGGAAATTTCCTTTTGATGCTTATGAATATTTAGGAAGGATATTTTATGTATCAATCTATGTATTAAGTATTTTTTATTTCTGTGAAATTTTTGAAACAAAAGACTTGTATAAAATTATACTAAGTAGTTTAATACTAATTTCATCATATACTGGAGAATTATTTTCTGGAAATCAAGAGGTTATTGTCTTTTCATTAGTTTTAATTTCTTCAAAACTTAGTTATGAAATTATTTTAAACAAAAACAATAGCTCTATAGAAAATATAATTTTTTTATTATTATCCTTCAACGCCGCTATCTGGATAAAAAATGAAGGTCTTTTTTTAATAGGATTTATGATTCTATTCGTTTTAATTTTAAGCAATATTACGCTTCTCGAAAAAAAAATATTATTAATAACATCTGTTTTTTTAGTAATCTTTAGAATATCAGTGTTAATGCTACTAGATACCAATTTAGAAAGTTTTCAATTTGATAAAACACTTAATTTTTCTCATCTTAATAATTTATTAACTAATATTAAAACAATTTCTTTTTACTCAATTGTATATGTGGTCTCATTACCATTAATCTTATTTGGTTTAGCTCTTGCTGTTTACAATTTTTATAATTTTAAGATTGATAAAATTCAAATATTCATTATGGGATACACAATATTAAACATTCTATTCATTTTTGCTGCTTTCATTTTTGCCATGGAAAATGTTGAGTGGCAAGTTAGGGTTGGTCTTAAAAGAGTAATGTTTCAGTCTTCTGGATTTTATTTGTTAACTGTTGTATATTTGCTAAACAAAACTAAAATTAGATGATTAAAGAAATCTCCCATAATAAAAAAAAATTTGGATATATTCTTAGATATAAAAATAAACTAGGAGTTAATTTTTTAACACCCAAATCATTAACTCACCAAGTAGGATTCATCAAGCATAAGGCAAAACATATAATTAAACCCCACAAGCATTATAAAAATATAAGAAGAATTGAATACACTTCGGAGGTTTTAATTATATTAAAGGGAAAGCTTAGAGTAGATTTCTATTCTGATAAAGAAGTGTATTTATTTAGCAAGGTGATCAAAAAAGATGATATAATAATCCTTAATAGCGGTGGGCATGGATTTAAAGTAATTGAAACTGTGGAAATGATTGAAGTAAAGCAAGGGCCTTATAATATAAAATCTGATAAAAAAGTATTTAATAATATTGAAGATAAGAATGTAAAAATAAGATGATACCAGTTAATAAATTTAAGTTATTAACTTCTGATAGAAATATTTTAATTAAAGCTCTAAAAAAAAATTGGATCTCATCAGCGGGACCCGAGGTAAAAGTATTTGAAAATAAATTTAAAACTCTAATTGGACACAAGTATTGTTCTTCAATTTCAAGTGGTTCTGCTGCACTAGATGTAGCTTTAAAAGTTATAGATATCAAAAAAGGAGATGAGGTTATAATTCCAAATTTCACTATTATTTCTTCTGCGCTTTCAGTCGTCAGACTAGGAGGAGTTCCTGTTCCTATTGATTGTGATTTTCATAACTGGAATATGAAAATTGAAGAGATTGAAAAGAATATTTCAAAAAAAACTAAAGCTATAATTGCAACACATATTTATGGTTACCCAATAGAAATAGATAAAATAAAAAAAATTTGCACTAAATATAAATTGATTTTAGTAGAAGATGCTGCAGAAATGTTAGGACATAAATACAATGGCAAATTTTGCGGAAGTTTTGGCGACCTAAGTATATTTAGCTTATATTCCAATAAACATATTACTACCGGCGAGGGTGGTATGCTACTTACTAGTAAAAAAAAATATAGTACAAAAATATTTGATTTCAAAAATTTATGCTTTGGAAAAGAAAATAGATTCAATCATTATGATATTGGGTGGAATTATAGATATACAAATTTACAAGCATCACTGGGCATAAGCCAAATCAAGAGAATAGATAAAATAATAGAAAAAAAAATAACCATTGGAAAAAGGTATTACAATAACCTAAAAAATTTAAATAATATTTATATTCAAAAACCTAAATTAAATAATATTGAAAATGTATACTGGGTAGTAGGAATTTTAATACTAAATAAAAAGATTACAGCTAAAAAATTTAGAAATGAATTAAAAAAACTTAAAATAGAAACTAGAGATTTTTTTTGGCCAATAAATAAACAGACTGCATTAAAAAAATATAATTTTAAATTTAAAAAAAATTATCCTAATTCTGAATATTTAAGTAAATATGGTTTTTATGTGCCATCAGGATTAGAAACTACTTCCAAGGATATAGATTTTGTCTGCCAAAGTATTAAGAAAATTATAAATAAATTTAAGATTTAAAAAAAATACACATTATTAGAAATAAAAAAAATGACAGTTAAAAACTACCTTCCATTTTATCTAATTGGGTTTTATCCAGTTGCGTTAACTTTAGGAACACTCATATCAGAAATTCTTACAGTTTTTTTAATTACATTGTATATTAGTGATTGCATCAAAGATAAAAAAAAATTTATTTTCAATGATCCTATAATATATTTTTTAATACTTATTTGGTTTTATTTATTATTTAATTTATTTCTTTCAATTGATTTTCAATTAAGTCTTATGAGATCAATTTTTTTTGTTAGATATCCATTACTGATCTTGGCTATTACCCATTTTTTAATTAAAAGTCCTGAAAAATCTCAAATAATATTCACGTTATGGATCTATGCACTTACAATAATAATAATTGATTTATACATTCAGTTTTTCTTTGGTAAAAATATATTGGGATATGAAAGTCCTTGGGATCAAAGATTATCAGGATTTTTTAATCAAGAACTAAAAGTTGCTCATTTACTAATTGGTTTTTTTCTTCCTGCATTTTCTTTTTTTTTTCAAAAACAAAAAAGAAATATTTTCTTATACATTGCTTTAATTTCATATTTTATTATTCTCATCCTTACTAATGAAAGATCAAACATTATTAAGGGCACTTTAATTTTAATAATTTTTGGTATGATGGCACCATATTTTAAAATAAAAATAAAAATACTTTTTTCTATGATATTTTTGGGAATATTTTCATTAATGATATTTTTTATACAACCACTGAAAGTAAGATTTGTAGATGAATTGTCCACTATGGAAGTTGATAATTCTTTAATTAATTATGTGATTCTTTCAAATTATGGACCTCATTATCTATCAAGTATAGAAATATTTAAAAATAATAAAATATTCGGAACGGGTATCAAAACTTTTAGAATAGCATGTAATGATATATCTATAAAAAAATATTATCCTAATGATGATCATCGATCTAAATCTGGCTGCAGCACTCATCCCCACCAAACATATTTTGAAATATTATCTGATTTAGGTCTTACTGGGTTTATTATCTTTTCTTCTTTTTTCTTATATTTATCAGTAAGAATTGTTAAGACTTTTATGGTCACTAAAGATTTATTGCTACTTAGTTGTGGAGCATTTTATATAGTTCAATTAATTCCCCTCTTACCAACAGGTAGTTTTTTTACAAGTTTTGGTTCTACAATTTTTTTTATTAATGTTAGTTTAATTTATTATTCTTTTAAAAAATATGAATGATTTAACTTTATTGATTCCAGCCAAACAAGAGGCGGAGTCCCTCCCCTTAGTTCTTGATGAGTTAAAACCATACAATCTAAAAATTTTAGTAGTTATTGCAAAAAATGATACTCAAACTGAACAGGCCATATCAAATTATGATATAGAAATTTTATTTCAGAAAAATAAAGGTTATGGCGCTGCACTTAAAGAGTGCATCGACCATATAAAGACTAATTATCTGTGCATATTTAATGCTGATGGTTCTTTTAGACCTTCTGAGCTGCCTGAAATGTATAAAAAAACAAAAAGTTATGACTTTATATTTGGCACACGTTATGAGGCAGATTGTAGTAGTGATGATGATACTTTAATAACATCATTTGGCAATTTTGTTTTTACTAATATTGGTAAAATTTTTTTTTCTCTTAAAGTTACTGATATTTTATACACATTTGTCTTAGGTAAATCTAGCAAGTTTAAAAATCTGCAATTAGAAAAAAAAGATTTTTGTATTTGTCCAGAAATCCCTATTAATATTGCAAGATCAGGTCATACATACACCAATAACAAAAGTAATGAAAGAAAGAGACTTAAAGGTAAAAAAAAAGTTAATGCCTTTTATGATGGTTTAAAAATTTTAATTTATATGATTTCAAGATTTTTTAAATAATTTTTTTGATAAAAAATAATATAATAACACATAAAAAAATATATTAATCATTACCATGGTTATTAACACTATAGTCGAATCGAAATATATTAAACTCAATATTAGTAAAAATAAATTTAATAGATTTAATATAAATCCTGAAATATTGTTTGCACGTTTAAATTTACTGTCCTTTAAAAAAATAAAAACTTTATGATGTAAGTGTAAATTATCAGGAACAGATACACTTTGTTTTTGATAAATTTTTCTGAAGATAGAAAATAAATTTTCAAAACAAGGGTACCATAATATCAAGACTGCAAAATAAGGAGACACAGATGGATTTAAATTTATGAATTCGATTACATAATATGCTGTAAAAAAAGATAATAAATAAGCACCTGAATCCCCAAGCTGAGTTTTATTTAAATAATTTAGAAAATAAATTGTAAATAAAAAAATTAATATTTTTTGAGTAAAGTTATAATCTAAATTAAGGTTATTATTTTTTGAAATAAGTGTGATAAAAAGGTAAACAATAATATAATATCCAATGGTATTTAAATTAACTCCATCTATAAAATTTGTTCCATTCATTAAGACTAGAAAACAAAAGACAGTAAATGTGGCTGATATGATAATATTTTTTTGTAAAAATATATTTAAGTTATCAATTCTTACGTCTTGAATAATAGTTTGAGTATTTAGTATTAGCAGTACAGAAAATGCAATTTGTAAAGTTAATCTTGCTATTGGTGAAAAATTTTTAACCCTATCAGATAAAATTCCAATTAAAAAAATTGCAAAAAAATAAAACAAATTTAAATAACCAAGATCATTTTTAAAAATAAATATGAAGATCATCAAAAAAAAGCCAGCACTAATAGGTATCCTAAAATCAGAAGTTACAAAATTTTTATGTTTTGAAAAATGGGTGTTATCTGGTAAAAAATTTTTTTTTATAATTGCTTCATTAAAAATTAAAAATAAGATAATTAATAAAAAAAAAAATAGCATAAATTATTTAGACTTTTTTTATAAGCTTTCTTAAAATATTTTTTAAAGAATTTTCTCTTGTATTAATCTTAGTTTTTTTATTAAGTTTTTTATTGCTTATCTTTTTTATAATACAAGTACCTGTCCCTTCAAAAGCAAATTTGATCTCTATATTTTCAAGATTATTATTGAAGATATCTAAAATTAAATCAAAAGTTTCCTTGTTATTAATTTCACAATAAAAATTATTATAAGAATTATTTCTTAAATAAGGAATCCAAGAAATATCATCAATTAAAAAAAGTCCATTAACATTTAGTCTATCAAAATATGCATATATAATCTTTTCTACATGTATTGCAGTATGAATGGTGTCCAAATATATTAAATCAACTTTTGATGGAATTCTTTTAAATATATATTTGAAGTTATCATCTCTTGATTTGATAAATTTCCACAACTTGTTATTAAATAATTTTGAATAGTCATCAATATCGACAGAAAATAATTTTCCATTTTTTTTTTTACATATTTCAATAAATTTTGTTGTTGAAGATCCAATCTGAACACCAAATTCTAAAATATTTGGTTTTCTAAGTTTTTCAATCTCCCCATTTAGAGCAGTATCTAATTTTTTAGTTGATCGCAATGTTGATTTCATTTTAAATTAATTTTTTAGCTTTGTTTTTTGAGATAAAAAAGTGATAAAATTATAGTTCTATATATCGAATATAAAAAGTTAAATTTTTCTTGTTCATGATAAATTTGATATGCATCTTTTAATTTTTGAACTAAATCTGATGATAAAGATTTTTTTGTTTTTCTCCATTTAGTTAAATTTTGATTAAAACCGTATATAGTTTGTTTTTTTGAAATATTTAACCATAAAGAATAGTCTTCTTTGGTTATATTTTTAGAGAACTTATATCTATCAAATAGTTTTTTAGTTAAAATTACAGTAGACAATCCTATATCACATGAGTTTAATAGCCCTTTATACTCTAATTCCGGTTTTGCTAATCTATTGGATAATAATTGATCATTCTCATCAATTATCAAATATGAAGTATGGCTAATATTAATTTTTCTCTTTTCCATAAAGTTAATTTGTTTTTTTAGTTTATTTTTATTCCATAAATCATCACTATCTATAAAAGCTAAATATTTCCCTTTTGCAATCTTAATGCCTTTATTTCTTGAAGGCCCTGCACCTATATTGTTTTGATTGATAACTAATTTAATTTTAGTATTTTTAGATATTAATTTTTGTAATAAATGTAATTCTTTTTTTTCTGCATCATCGTAGATTATTATAATTTCATAATTTCGATAAGATTGTTCTAAAACCGATTTTATTGTTTTTTTAAAGAATAAAAAATTTCTAAAATAAGGAATAATAATTGATACTTTAACCATATGTTATTAATAGATTAGAATTTTATTTAAATTAGAAAAATGACGAAAAATTGTAAAATTTTTTGTTTTCTTTAATGCTTGGAGCTTAATTTTATTTATTTCAATTTCACTAAGGTTTGTAAATTTTTTTATTTTATCTTTAAAGTCTTCGATATTATTGTTTTCGAATAACAAGCCTCCGTCTATACCAACAAATTCCAAAGGTCCATTTTTGCAATCACTTGAAATTATGAAAGTACGACAAAATGCAGCTTCTATTAATACAAAACCAGGATCTTCCCAATTTGAGGTTAATATAAAAGCATTACTATTTGTCATAAATTTATATATATTTTTTTTATATCCAATTAAATTTACTGAATTATTTATTATAAGCTTAATTTTTTTTTCAAGTTTTTTTTTCTCTTCACCATCACCAGCAATCAATAATGGTATTTTATTGCCATTTTCATTATTAAACATCATAAAAGAGTCAATCAAGAAATTAAAATTTTTTTGAAATGTCAATCTTCCTGCAGAAAAATAAAATTCATTATTTTCTATATCTAAAAATTCTTTTTTAAGTTTAGAAATCTTTTTAACATTTATAATTGGATCATATAAGGTAACTATTTTATGGGGATTTATAAAGTTATATTCTTTTAAATAGTTATTTGTTAATTCTGTTGGACAAGTTATCTTGTAAATTTTATTTGAACATAATCTCCAGAGTATCAATCTAAAAAAACTCATTTTTGGAAAACCTGATATTCTTAAAATACACTTTGTTTTAAAATTAAATAATAGATATAAGATTAGTGGCAAAGATGTAAGCAGATGAATAATAATAAAATCAGGTTTTTCTTGCTCTAAATATTTTTTAAGAGAAAAAAAGCTATTCAAAAATATATATAGCATTGATAGTCTAGTTTTAAAATAACCAACACCTGGAAGATTTTTGTTTACTAAGTCTTTATTTAAATCATAAATGTTAGACTTTATATTGTCCTTTTTAAATTTATTAAATTCTCCAGCTGCATTTATTAGTGTGACATCATAATTTTTTGAATAACTCATCAATGACTCGGCTGAATTAATAACAGCTTTTAATGTGGCTATATTGGATAAAATTGGAGCCCAATAAACAATTTTCATAATTCTTTGTTAGATATACTTTATGTTTTTAATATATATATATCACCTTGATAAAAAAATGAATAAACAATTAATAATTTTTAATCCATCTATAGAGGATGGAGGTGTTGAAAAGAATCTTTTTCTAATATCTAATTATCTTGCTAATAAAAATATTAAAGTAACAATAATTAGTGCTGATAAAAGTAAACGAAATAGATTTAATAAAAATGTCAAATTTGATTATCCAAAACATATAAATTTTGAAAATAGTGGAAGATATAAAAAATATTTTTATTCATTAATCTTGTTAGTTAAAAAAATTTTTTTAACAAAAGATATTGTTGTTTTTTCTTTTCAAGCAAACATATACACACTATTAATCTGTAAAATTTTCAATATTAAGACAATTGTCAGATTGAATACAGCGCCACAAGGTTGGGATCATAATTTCTTAAAAAATAAGATTTATAAATTTTTTATAAAAAAAGCTGATGGAATAATTGTTAATAGTTTAAAATTTAAAAATGAAGTCAAGCTAAGATATAATGTTAATTCAAAACTTATTTTAAATCCTTTTGACTTTAATCATATTAAGTCACAAGCTAATAAAAAAAGTAAAAAAATATTTCCAGATAAAGTTGTTAAATTAATTAATGTTGGGCGACTAACGGACCAAAAAGATCAAATACTATTATTAAAGGCAATAAATTTAATCAAGTCTAAATTAAATGTATTTCTAGTTATTATTGGCAAAGGTCAAAATTATAAAAAATTAAAAAAATATATTCATGATAACAATCTTCACAATCATGTAAAATTATTAGGTTATAAAAAAAATCCTTTTAAGTACATCAGGCAATCTGATATTTTTGTATTATCATCTAGATACGAAGGATCACCAAATGTCTTGGTTGAAGCATTAATTTTAAAAAAATTAATTATATCTACTGATTGTCCAACCGGACCCAAAGAAATCCTAAAAAATGGAAAATATGGAAAAGTTTTTCCAGTTGGCAATTATAAAATTCTATCTAAATTATTACTTAATTCGAAAAGTGAATTAAAAAAAATAATTAATTATGACAAATATCTTCATATTTACAAAAAAGAAATTAACTGTGAAAAATATTACAAATATATTGAAAGATTTATATAATTAATTTTTTACAAAATGATAAAATTATTAAAAAAAAATATTAGACAGTTTATCTATAATAGAAGATCAAATATAGACAATACAATTAAATCAAATTCTTATTTAAAAAAAAATGATTTAACTTTTTATATCAAAACTTTTGGTCCTAAAAATCCAAATATAAAATTCTATGTAATACAGCGTGCTATCGGTGGTGGAATGTTTTCTAATTTAAATTATGTCATTCATCATATTAAAATTGCATTAGAATTAAAATGCATACCAATAATAGATATGAAAAATTTTCCTACAAAATATAATGAAAAATATAAAGTAAATAACTCTTTAAATGCATGGGATTATTATTTTTACCCTATCAATAAATATAAACTGAAAGATGTATATAAAAGCAAATTTGTTATTTTTGCTGATGGTCAAACTAAAAAAAATATTGAATTTGATTCCTTTGAACATTTAGGCAAAGCACATTTAAAAATTTATAGAAAGTATATTAAGATTAGAAAAGACATAACTGACGAAGCTCAATTATTCATAAATAATAATTTTCCTAAAGATAGAGTTCTAGGTGTTCATTTTAGAGGCACAGATATGAAAACTCAAGAACGACACCCTTTGCCACCTACATCAAATCAAATAATCAAAATTATTAATCAGCAAATTAAAAAATACAAATATAATAAAATATACCTTGTTACGGAAGATCTAAAAAATTTATCAATTCTTAAAAAATACTATAGTAATAAAATATTATTTTATAATAACTCTTTTAGATCTAACAAAATTAATATCTTTGAACAAGATTCACGAAAAAATCATAGATACTTATTGGGTAAAGAAAATATTGTGGACATGCTAATACTTGCAAAAGCAGATAAAATAATTTGTAGTAATTCTCATCTTCCAGATGCTAGCAATTTCATAAGCTATCCAAAAAAAATAAAGTTTATCAAAATTGATAATGGAAATAATTCTGAAAATATTTTGTTTGCTCAATTTTTTTGGTACTTAAAGAAAAGTTTACCAGAATTCTTAGGAGGGTTTAAAAAATAACGTCCTATTAGAAGTATTAAAGTTTAATATATTCATCGTTTTCTGTATACAAAATTTTTCCGGTACCATAATGAACATTCAACATTAATCTAGATTTAGATTTTGGTGTTTCTCCTTTATGAAGCCCATAACTGTCAACAAAGAATAGAGATCCAGCTTTTCCAGTAAATACTTTACGTCTATGATAGTCTCCATAAACTTTTTTATCCGAATAAAGTCTACATAATCTAAAATCTGGTAATTTATTTTTATGTGTTTCTGGTATATAGACATGAGGTCCTGAGTCTAAATCTACATCTGTTAGATAAATATATAATTTAAAAAATTTTCTAAAATCGTTATCCCAATGAAAATATTGTGCATTTCTATATTTTTCTTCTTCAGTTATTTGTAAAGGGTTAGAGACAAAAAAAGTTGCATTAACAGAAAAATTATTACAACCTAAATATGCTTTTGCAAATTCCATGATAGAATCTGAAAACAATATATCCCTTAATGAGGAATCTTTATTTAAATTTATACTTCCAGTAAACCTACTAATATTTTCTTGTTTTAATCTCTTAAAATATATATTCAAATCTTCATTATTTTTCTTCAGCAAGTTGTTTTTATTATGAACATTTTTAATAATTACATTGTTGCTGTTAAAGACGTATTCTTTTATTTGTTCCACTTGATTATCATTAATTTGAAATGTCTTGGAAAAGCCTAATTTATCAACATCTTTTACAATTTCAGGGATAGTAAAATTTTTTTCTTTTATAAAATGACATTCTATGTCTTTGATATTTTTCGATATTTTTGAAAGATTTCTCAGATAATTAAATGAAAAAAAGTATCGTATAAAAAATAATTTGGCTATTATCCAATAACCATTTAATTTTATTAGATTAAAATACTTTATTATTTTAAAAGTGTCTCTAATAGCGTCTAATGTAATTTTTAAAAAAAAAATGTTTTTTTTCAGAAGCATATTTCTAATTAATAATATATTTTAAATATATCAAACAATGATTAAAGATTACCATAAAATTCCAATTTTGATTATTATTTATAATAGAGATAGATATTTAGACAACCTTATAAGTGTTTTAAAAAAAATTAAGCCACAGAAAATATATATAGCCGCTGATGGACCAAATTCATCAGAAAATCAAAAAAAATGTGAAATAACACGAAAAAAAATAGAAAAATTAATTACTTGGGAATGTGATATTAAAAAAAAGTACAGAAACAAAAATGTTGGCTGTAAAGTAAATATCAATGAAGGTTTAGATTGGTTTTTTTCTAATGAAAAAATGGGAATAATACTTGAGGATGATTGTGATCCTAGTGAAAGTTTTTTTGATTTTTGTAAAGAATTATTAATTAAATATGAGGATATAAAAAAAATAAAAATGATATCAGGAAATTTTTACTATGAAAAATTAGTAAATGATGAAAATATTAAAAATAGTTATTTTTTCAGTAAGAGACCAGGAACACATGGTTGGGCAACTTGGAGGAGAGCCTGGATTCAAAATAATCAAAATATGGATGGATGGAATAAGTTCAATGGTTTTGTATGGCTATTTATTTTTTTTAATTTTAATTTTGTAAAGTCTCATTACTTTTTTAAAAAACTTAATGACTCTTACACAAACAAGATAAAATCATGGGATTATCAGCTATTATATTCTATATGGAAAAATGATGGCTTAATTATTAGGCCTTACAAACATTTATGTAAACATATTGGGTGGGGTAATGAAGCGACACACAGCAAACATGTTGACACATTCCCTGATTTAAAAAAAAAGGAAATTTACTCAACTCTTATTCATCCAAAAAAAATTATATATGATGATTTTTTTGATAAAATTGAAGATAACACTCTAAGAAAACTTAAATTTTTTAGTTATTTAGCATATAAGATTAAAAACAATTATATTATAAAAAAAATTATTAATTGATGCTTAAATTTTTCTTAAATTACTTAAACAAAATTTTAAATAAGATTTATTTTTTTTTTATAGATCATAAATATAATAGTATTGGAGTAATTAATAAAACTATTCAATACATAAGCTACCCAATAATCAATCTAGAAAAAAAATGGTCAATAAAAAATAAAACAACTTTACTATGTACTTACGAGGGAGATAGCACTTTTTCATCTTCTTCTGAATATCCAGTGGTTGTGTCTTGGACAAGATTAAATAATAAAACTTTTGCTACAAGTAATTTATTTATTAAATCACAATATAAAGATATTAAAAAAACCTATGGTAAAAAATCCTTTGAGTCTGAAGAATTAATCAATTTACTACCGAAGTATACAAGTCATTTTGGTCATTTTGTGGGAGACATACTTGGTCCAGCTCTTTACTACTCAAAATACAGTTCTGAGCTGAACTTAAACAATAAACTTTTATTAATAACGCCCTCAAAAAAATGGGACAAATTTTTAAAGGATATGTTTCTTGAAAAAATACATATAATTAAACCCATTGAAGCATTAAAAACAAACTATACTTTCATAAATTCAAAGATTCTACCTGAAATGAGCAGTGTCCAAAGTTATATGTTATCTAGAAATATTTTAAGTCATGAGATTATAGCTAATAGCTCTTCTTCAGAAAAAATTTTTTTAACAACAGAAAGAGAAGACCGTATAGCTAATATTGATCAACTTAAAAATGAATTATTAAATTTAGGTTTTAAGATCATTAATCCTTCAGGATATGAAATTAAGAATTTATTGACAATAATTAAATCTGCTAAAGTATTAATAAGTGAAAAAGCATCAATATTAAATAATGTTTATTTAGTTAGAGATACAAAATATTTTATTCTATCATCTGAAACTGAAAAAGATTTAGATTTAAGACTTTTTCATGGTGCCGGTATTTACAAAGAATTTCATAGAGGTTTGGCTAAAGAAATTTATTGCGAAGATTCACCAAAAATTCAAGACTTGAGAGCTTATAAAAAAAGAATAGTAGTAAATATTAAAAAAGTGATATCTATAATAAATAATGAAATCTATTAAAAATTTTATAAAAAAAATAATTAACTTTGGACATGTAAATACACAAAAAAATGTATTTATTAAAGACTTGTTAAAAAAACAATCAATAATAGCAGAGGCAAAAGACGAAGAAAATTTAATAATGAATACCTGCTCTCAATATTCCATGACTCCTAAAATTAGAATGTGGGCGCTAATACAATCTATAAAATATCTGATTGGAAGCAGTATAGAGGGAGATATTGTTGAAACGGGTGTCTTTAAAGGAGGTAATTTAATTTTAAGTAAAAAATTATTAAATTCATTAAATGTATATAATAAAAAAATTTATGGTTATGACACATTTGAAGGCATGACGGAACCAACTGCTAATGATAAAGATATTTTTGGTGAAAACCCCTTTAAGATGTGGAAAAAAAGTCAAAAAAAGGATTACAATGATTGGTGCTATGCATCAATTGAAGAAGTAAAAAAAAACTTTGAAAAAGAAATTGGGGACTCACAATCTCTTAACCTTATTAAGGGCCCTGTTGAAAAAACTTTATTAAAAGAAGAAAATTTACCTAACAAAATAAGTCTACTGAGATTGGATACAGATTGGTACGAAAGTTCAAAAATTGAACTTGAGGTACTATATCCAAGACTCGTTAAAGGTGGTGTATTGATTATAGATGACTATGGTCACTGGGAGGGTGTTAAAAAATCAGTTGATGAATATTTTTTTGATAAAAATATTTGGCTTCATTACGTTGATTATGGATGCAGGTTGTTAATTAAGTAATTTTGTCTATATACTCTTCTGAGTGTCAAACCAATCTATAGTCTTTTTTAATTCATCCTCAAATCTAGAAAAATTCTTTATATTTAAATATTTAACAATTTTAGAATTGTCTCCATGAGTTTTAAATACATCGGCTTTATTTCTTGGAATATTTCTAATCTTTAATGGACTTTTATATTTTTTTAATATTTGAATTAAAGATTTGATAAATATTGGTCTGTTAGCGCATATATTAAACACGTTATGTTTTACAATTTTTTTTCTACTTAATTTATCTAAAATTTTAACAATATCAGTAATAGAGGTAAAATCTCTATAATGCACCCCACTATTATTTAATTGAAATACTTGGTTATTTTTATTCTTATTTAGTAGTTTAAGAATAAACATGTCTGGTCTACCCCATGGACCAAAAACTGTAAAAAACCTAAGACCTATACTATTTATATTATAGATTCTTGAGTAATAATCTGCAATTTTTTCATTAATCAGTTTTGAATATCCATAAATATTTTTGGGAGATGTATGGCCCTTTTCTTTTAATGGAAATTTTTTTGACTCTCCATAAACAGAGCTAGAAGAAGCATAAATAAATTTATTTATCTTATTTTTTTTAATACAATTTATTAGGTTTAAAAAACCATAAATATTTACATCTATATATTTTTTTGGATTTATTAAAGAGTACCTAACACCTGCTTGTGCTGCAAAGTGAAAAACTAAATCAAATTTTTTATTTTTGAAATATTTCTTTAGATTTTCATTTTTTGTAATATCAATTCTTGAAAATGAAAATTTTTTATTTTTGCTTAAAAATCTAATTCTATTTTTCTTTAATGAAACGCTATAATAGTTATCATAATTATCTATACCAAAAACTTTAATATTTTTTTTACTATTGATTAAATAATTTGCTAAAGAAAATCCTATAAATCCTGCAACACCTGTTATTAATACTTTCATAATCTTTTTAAATTTTTTAAATATTTTAAAATAAATATCATCAATACTATCAATTTGTTTTGTTTATTGTGTAATCTAATCTTAATAGTCTCCATAAAGTGATCTATAAATTTTGTTGTACTTGAAAAGCCACCTCTTCTAAATGTTCCAAAGATTTCATTTTTTTTTGTTGCTATACCTTTTAATTTTTTTTTAACAATCATTCTATAAAAGTAATCATAATCTGATGAGTATTTAAATTCAGTATTGTATAGTCCAACCTTTTTAGCTGCTTCTTTTTTTATAAAAAATCCTGTTGAATGACTCGTATAAAATCCCCATGAAAAAAAAATTTTCCATGGCTTATATCCATGTAAAATTCCCCAATGTTTTTTTACACTACCAAAAATAAAATCTATTTTTGGATAATCATTATAATATTTCACCAATGTAGAAATAGCTTCTTCATGCAACACATCGTCAGAATTTACAAAACCAATCATGTCACCATTTGTTTGAGCAAGTCCTCGATTAAAACCATAATAAATTCCCATATCTTTTTCTGAAGACCAATAATTTATATGTTCTTCATACTTCTTTATAATATCTATGGTCCCATCAGTAGAACCGCCGTCTACAATTATATATTCAATATTTTTATAAGTTTGATTAATTATGCTTAGAATGGTTTCTTCTAGGTGTTTTTCTCCATTTAACACAGAAGTTATAATGGTTATTAAGAGTTCTTGATCGGTGCTTTTTGTACTAGTTCTTTTTAATCTTTGACCCCCATGTAATTTTTTATTTTTTAAATTTTCCAAGGTCATATTTCTAAAAAAACTTATTATCTATCATGTTGTTTATTATTGTTTCAACATTTGTCGATGGAATTATGTTAAATCTTTTCTTCAGTTTCTTAGGGTTTGCATTGCTAAATTTAATATCATTTCTTCTGAAAAATTTTTTATTAATCTTTACATTATTTGTTTTTATATTAAATGACTTAAAAAAATCATTAATTAATTTTTTTAGTGTTTGAGAATGACCAGTGCCAATAATAAAATCTTCTGGTTTTTTTAGCTGCATAATTTTGTATATAAAACTTATATGTTCGGGGGCCCAGCTCCAATCCCTTGAAATATTTATATTACCCACTTCTAGCTTTGTTTTTGGTTTTATCTTTACATAATTAGAAATTTTTTTTAGAATATAATTTTTAGGTCGAAGTGGAGAGTCGTGATTAAACGAAAAACCATTAACAACCCACATTCCTAAATTATCTCTGTAATTTTTAACAATATAACTATTTATGGTCTTAGATAGTGCATAAGGACTATTTGGTAAAAATGTACTATTTTCATTAAATGATTTTTTAGAAGACCCAAAACATTCCCCACTAGATGCATTGTAAATCTTTATCTTTTTACTAATCATGCGACAACTTTCTAATATGTTAATTATACCTCTAGTGTTTGCAATAATTGTTTCTTCAGGATGTTTAAAAGAATATGAGACTGATGAGATACCTGAAAAATAATAAATTTCATTACAACGTGTTAGTTTTATAATTTTTTGTACCTCTTTTTTATTTTGAGGATTTATCTTATGAATATTAATTTTTTTTGTAATTCCAACTTTTTTAAAGTCTGAAATTTTATTTCTTTTTATTCTAGACGTTCCTATTACTGTATAGTTTTTGTCTATCAATAATTTAGATAAATAAATTCCATCTTGTCCAGAAATACCAAAGATTAATGCTACTTTTTTTTTAAAATACACTGTTATAAGCTTTCAAGGTTTCTATAGCACATCTATTCCAACTAAATTTTTTATTTTGTAAAAAACCTTTCTCAATTAATATATTACGTTTTTCAGTTGAGAAAACAACTTCTTCAATAGAAGATGTCATATTATCAATATCATTAGGATTAAAGTAGTTCACGGCATCACCACCCACTTCAGTCATAGAAGACGTGTTACTACATGCTACGGGACAGCCTAAAGACATTGCTTCAATAATGGGTAAACCAAAACCTTCATAAAGAGATGGGTAAATTAACGCTGTACTATTTAAATATAGATCTTTTAACAAATTATCATCACCCGTCATAAAGTTTATATTTTCTAAATTAATTTTTTCTGATTTAAAAAGTGCAAGTTCTTTATCAGTAAATGGGAAAGTTCCAAAACAAATGATCTTAATTTTGTTTTTCAACAACCTAGATCGTGAAATCGATTTTATAAAATTTTCAAAGTTTTTGTACCCAAATCTTTCACCTACAAATAGCAAATATGGGTCATACTTATTAATAGGTAAATCATCCTTATTATATTCAAATTTACTTGCAAGATAAATAACTGATGTTTTATTTTTTTTAATTTTGTAATGATCTATTAATTCATTTTGTGTATTTTTTGATATACATATTGCATGATCTGCAATGTTTAAAGATTTTTTTTTTACATTTTTTTTATTATAGAGTTTTTCATGTATTAGATCGTAAACTGTTATAATTTTTTTTGTATTACTAAAGTTAAATATTTTATTATAATAAGTGTAATGAACAATTTGAGGTTTAAATTTTTGAATATAATATTCAAAAAATAAATCATTAAATCTTGTAATAATTTTAGTAGTAAATCTTGGAATTTTGTTAATTTTTTTTCCAATAACAATATTTTTATTTTTTAATTTATTTAATACATTGCTAATATACAATGGTGTAATAATTTTAGTATTATGTTCTTGTTTAATTAATTCACTAATTAGTTTTAAATAATAGCTAGAAATACCTCCATATTTTTGTAATAAAAAAATTTGATAATCAAATAAGATTTTCATTTTTTAATTGTTAAGAATATTGTTTATTAGTTTTTATTGTTTGTAGATCTTTTTATTCTTTAATAAATAAACATTATCACAGTTTTTAAGAATACTTACTTTGTGACTGATAAAAATTATCATTACTTTTTTTTTTAACTTTTGTAACAGATTCATTATCTCTTTTTCATTTTTTAAATCTAAACCATTTGTCGCTTCATCAAGTATTAATACTCTTGGGTTTCGATATAAAGCTCTAGCAATTGCAATTCTTTGTTTTTGTCCACCAGAAATTCTCGAAGCTCTTTCCCCAATAGAAGTATTTATACCTTTTGGTAAGCTTTTGATAAATCCTTTTAAATCAACATCTTCAATGACTTTATCAATTAATTTTAAATTAATTTCATTCCTTGGAACTCCGAATGCAATATTATTTTTAATTGAATCATCTAACATAAAAACATCTTGCTGAACATAACCTATTAACGAGTACCAGTTGAATTTTATTTTCTCCAAAAAATGGTCGCCAACTTTAACATAACCTTTTGTGGGTGTTTTAAGTCCCATTATAATATCTATAAGGGTGGTTTTACCAGCTCCACTTCTACCACAAATACCTGTAAGAGAATTGCCTGAAATTTTCCAATTTAGATCTTCTAAACAGTTATCTTTTGACTTTGGATATGAAAAATTAATATTTTTTAAATTTATTATAGTGGGTTTTTTAATCTTTAAATCTTTTATATATTTTTTTGCTAACTCTTGATTATCTTCTAATAATCTCATGTCATGAATTAGAGTCTTGACCGGTTCTGCAGCGTGTCTTAGTTTATTTGTTAATTGTACAATTTTCCCTAAGGATGGAAGTAATCTGAATATAGCAGCAGAAAAAAGAAATAAAAAAGGAGATATTTTTAATAGACCGTCCTTAAATTCAAAATTTAAATTAAAAAATAATAACAAAAAAAAAATAGCAACAACCTCTAATAAATATTTAGGATAAATTGCGATTACTCCCGATTTATATGTTGCAAAATTAATCTGTGATATATTTCCTCCTATCAGTTTCTGAAAGAAGTTTTCTTTATTGAGAATTTTTATATCTTTTATTCCAGAATATGTGTGTTGTATGTTTTTAATCAAAAAAAGGTTCTGATCATGTAATATTTTTGAATATCTTAAAACCCGTGATCTATTAAACTTTACCATAGCTAAGGTAACTAAACCAAATATAGAAAATGCTAAAATAGTAGACTGTGGATTAAAATAAAATAAAATTGAAACAAAAATAACGAAAACTAAAACTTCTAAAATAAGGTTAAAAATAGAATAAATAAATATATTACTGTAAACGTTACAATTGTGTATTAAATTATTGATAAACGAATTAGAATTTTTTGATAAAATACTAATCACTGATTGATTTAAGTATTTATCGTAAACGACAGACCTTAAGTTGGCTGTAATATCGGTAAGAAATTTTGCCTGATATTTGTTTAATATGAACAAATACAAATTTTTAATCACAAATAACAAAAAAAAAACAATTGTTGCAAAATAAACTATATTTACACTTTCAAAATTTAATAGAGAAGTTGTATCAGAATTTTTATTTAAAAAATTATAGATAACATTATTTCCTTCTGTCAATGAGGTTGCCAGTGGTAATATAGAGGTTAAACTTAATATCTCTAAAAATATTCCTATTAATATAAATATAAAAATAATATAAAATTTTCTTCTAAATTGTGGTTTTAATAATGATAAAGAAATATCAATTTTTTTTTTAATTTTTTTAAGTATTATCATTATTTAATTTTATTAATATTTTGGTTTTATGCAATAATAGTAAAGGAAATTAAAACTCAAATCTTTTATATGTAAACAATAAGCAAAACCACAAAAATATTTAAATAATAATGGTTTAATTGAATAAATAATTAAACTTATTAAATCTTTCAACATACTGAAAAAACATCATGAATCTTTCTGAGTTTGCTTTTTTAAATGCTGATCTTTTGTGCAGCCCATTAGTGAAAGCTATATAAAGAGTATTTTCACCTGTAGTTACTGTAACTGTTTTTTTAATTAATTTTAAACTACTCTCATCTGTTTCATCAAAGTATTTTGATTTAAGAAAAAAATTAATATAATCCTCGTTAATCTTATGGCTACTTAAGGCATACTCGAGAGGTGCATCATCTTTTTCTAGTTTAAAAGGAGAATAGAACATTTTAAAATGTGGAAGAAACCTATCACTATGTAATAATGTTTCACCTCTCAAAGGTTTTTCTTCTATAATTTTTTTTAACTTTAAATAGTGAAGCTCTGTATTCGGTTTGACAATTTTATTATAAATACTTTTTGTAGCCTGATTACTGTATCTATTTAAATACTCAAATTGTTCCACATCAATATATCCTCTATAAATCTCAGATTCATCTCTAACATCATTTACAATATCACCATGCCATTTTTTTGTAATTTTTTTATTTTTGAGTTCCAAAAAATGCTCAATAACATTATTTTTTTCTTCATTTGGTAAAGCATTTTTTATCACTAGAAGACCAAATTTTTTTAAAGAATCTAACATCTCTTTTGTAATAGAGAAATTACCCCTAGTATCAAAAGTATAATCAGAAATATCTTGTGAAAATCTTTCATCAATTTTATTTTCATCAAAAAAAAATTTTTTAAATGATGGATTTTTCATAGATTTTTTAAGCCAAAAATCTAAATGCAATTTTTTATTTTTAGGAGAATTACTATTTTTTCTTAAAATTTCAACACCTGGAGTTTTTAATAATCTCTTATTAATTATTTTAATAATTTTTTCTTTCAGAAATTGTGACATAAAAAATTGATATTTATATAATTTAATATTTGCATTAATAAAAAATGAATATATCAGATGTTGCTATTTAACAATATTTAACTATAAATCAATCTTTGTAATACCTTATTTTATATATTAAAATTTTTTAAAAATGAAAACATGGTCTAGATTAAAAAGAGCTATAGTTTCAAAAATCTTTATACGAAAATCAAAAAAAATATCATTATTACTGAGATCATTATTGGGTATTAATAAAAAAATTTCTTTTTTAGACATTGGTGCTGGCAATAGATATTTAACTATTTTATTAAACTTTGATGGTTGTGCTAATGTATCTATGGTGGATCCCCATAAAAATTTGTACTGGTCTTATGAAAACTTAAAAAAACAATTAATATATAAAGATTTAATTACACCCTACAATGTAGGAATAGGCAAGAAGACAACAAAAAAAACTTTATATATTGGAAAAAAATCGACTGGATCAACTTTTGTAGACATTTTTAAAGTCTCTAAAAAAAAAAAAATTAAACTTGATATGGATTATTTCTCAATATCCAAGGGAACTGTTAAAGTTTTTAAAGTTAGTGATTTATTGATAAAATATAAATTAAAGAAACCAGAAATTGTAAAGATTGATGTAGAGGGACTAGAATTAGATGTTCTAGATAGTGTTTTAGATGTTTCAAAACCTTTTTTAATACAGATAGAATCTAACATTAATTCAAATTTATACAGTAACACATTCAATCAAATTCACAAAAAGTTAGTATCATTGAACTATGATCTTGTAACATTTCACCCTCTTTACAATTATCCTGAATACTCAAGTGTAAATAAAAAATTAATAAATGATTACTATGACTACCCAAGAATTAGATCTAAAATTATGATGGCAGACTCAATTTATATCCTTAAAAAGAGGAATACTTTGAGAGAAATCATAATGTTAATTGGCTATGGATTCTTGACTGAAGCATTTCAAATTTTTGATAAAATTGAAAAAAAAATAGAAATAAAAAATAGAAAGAAATTAAAAATTTTTTTTAAAGAACACATTCCAAAGGCAATATTCAAAACTCTTTAACTGTTCACATTTATTTCGTTGAATTTATTAAAATATTTAAGCAAGTTGCAAGTTTTCTATTGCATTGCTATATTTTGAATACCTTGTCTTCATTAAATTAAATTTTTCATCAATATAATTAAAGTTATTTAAATTATCAGATTTTATTTCAAGAATAGCTTCTTCATTTGATATAGTAGATTTTCTTTTATTAAAAATGTTATAATCTATTTTAGTATCAAGAGTAATCCTTAAATTATGAATTGAATAATATTCTCTTATATAATTTACTTCGACAACTGGTATCATTAAACCATAAACAGGGTCAAGTATACCCATATTTAATAATTTTATATGGTCTACATCTTTTGTTACTTTCTTAAGTCTACCTTCCACAGAATTAATTTTAACTTCTAAATTAAAAATATTTTTTAAATCAAAAATTTTTTTATCTGTGTAAGTCCTAAGTCTTATTTTTTTCCTAGGAACAATTCCTTCAATAGACTCTTCATAAGATGAAAGTATGTTATTATCAAAATATACAGATCTAATTTTTCTTCTTGGGTACAAAACTTCTGCAAAATTATTTTTAAAATAATTATATAGTTCATCTATTTTAAGGACATCTATTTTGTATTTATTTTCAATTCTAAAGTTCATAAATTTTTTCCATTAACTTTTATATTTGATAACTCATCGAGGCTAGATTTACTGGAAAAATTATCACACGAAAAATTTTTAATGTTAATTGTGCCACCATTAAACTCTTGTTTTTTTTTATATGCAGCCAAACAAGTTTTGGTGTTGTTAAAATATGCATTTTGAATTTCTGTATTAGAACCATCCTTTGAAGCCACACCAGTTAAAGCATTACTTACATTAATGTTATTAACTTTCATTAGAGACTTTTCTCCTACAGATAAAGCTTTATCACTACAATTAAATAAATTAGTCTCGTTTATGCTATAATTTCCAAAAGAAAAATCTGCACAATCGTTGCCTGCATTAGAAATTTTAAGTTTTGAAATTGAAATATTTGAAAAATCAATATCTAAACCATCACTAAATGAATTATTTATCTCTATATTGTTAATAGTACCAGTTGTTCTTATAAAATTGACAGTATCTTCACAAAAAAAATTATCAGCATATATTTCAATATCATTCACTATACTATCAATAATAGTTAAACATCCAGTTAATTTTTTACTTTCTAAAGTAGTTTTATAATTAATACTATTATTATTTTTAGTATCATTTGACATGTATATTTTCCATGAATCTAAATTAGAATTAGAGATATAAATTCTTCCATCTTTTTTTAAAAAATTAATATAAATCTTTTTTTCTGTTTTATTAAAATTTATAGATACACTGTTGTTTTTTGTAACACTAATTTTACTAAGATATTGCTTTGATTTATATTCATTTCCATAACTATCTATAGTTTTATTAGCTAAACCAGTTTTATACTCATTCTTTGAAGTTGCAAAAAAAATATTTTTTTGTTCTATAAGCTCATTAATCTTATTATCTTCAACCATCAATGGTTTACAGCTAGATATTTTCAAATCGCATTTTTCTAAAGATAAATAAATTTTATTATCTTTTTCATATAAATTATCGTAAAAATTTAATTCTAAATTATTGTCTATTAACATTTCTTTACTATATTTTTCAAATAACTTTTCCTCGGAAGCAAGGTTTTCTTTTACTTTTGAAGTTGATATTCTTACTAATCTTTTTTTAATGAATTCAATTACAGTTTTAAGCTGATTTAGTGAGAGTTCATTCATGCCATTATTCTTTAATTCTAGATGAAATTTTGGTAAATCTAAATTGTCTATCATTTTTATAGAATTCTTTGCGTTGTTTTTTGCAAGTCCAGTTACAACTTGATGTAGCAAGTTATGCCTTGATGAGTAATTTAGATATTCATCAAAATCTAAAATATTATTTTTTACTTTTTTCCAATTTTCAATTTCATTTTTATATTCCCCTGTGTAACGATCAAAATTAATTATTGATAAAATATTTGAGTTTCCATCATAATAAACTGGTTCAATTATGTTATATATTGGGTCATAATAAAATCTAGCATCGTCATAGCTTAATCCATGTGATGCATCCAACGCATACATTAATGCTTGATAAGTTCCAATTTTTTTGTATTCATAAGAATTTAGATTTTTATCTTTGAATCTTATGATTTCATCTATTGCCAATCCATCATAATTAGGGTCAACAATCTTTCCTATATCTTTCAAGTAATTTATACTTTTTATTCTGAAACTATATCCATAACTTCTATGAAAATTAAAATTTTTTAGTGCATTTAAGCTAATAATATAATTTTGACTAATTCCTTTTATCCACTCAACATTTGATACTCTAGCTAAAGAAAACTTATTAAAATTATAAAAATCTTCTTTTGCCTCTAAAAGTGGTCCTTCAAGTTTGTTGTTGTATTCTAAAAATTCTTTTTTTAAATTTTCTTGAAAAATATAATCTGTAACTACATTATTTATTTCTACTTTAACTTTAAAAGTTCTTGGAGATAAAAAACCTAGTTCCCTCATTAATGTTGAAATGAATATTTCATTTTCAAAATTTCTAGAACCAGGTCTGAATAATATAAATCGAGTTATATTGCTTATATTTCCTTCATCTAATTTGACTCTGTAGCTAGATAAAACAATACCGTTAATTAGATCAAAATGATCTCGTCCATCACCATGGCCCCTAATTTTTGCTTTATAAGTGCAATTAATACCATTTTTTGTTTCAAAACTAATTTTTGCATTTCTTTTTTTTTGATATTTTTTCTTATATTTTGAATTGTTTTTGTATTTTTGTGAATTTGGATCACTATTCACAGAAAGATAAAATCTAGCTGCCTTCTTAAAATGACTTTGTGATTTATTTATATCAATTTTTATTATTTTAATATTTGATTTATCTATTCTATTTATTAAATCATTGCATTCTGAGTATGCAAAATTAATCATCAATAAAATAAAAAAAAAAATTTTAGTCACCATATTGAATATCAATATTTGTAACATATTCATTTTTCTCAATATTCTTTTTCATATCTTCTATATTTGATTTATTGTCTAGTGCTAATTTATAAAAATATTTGTTATCATTATTTGAAGATGAATAAATTAAATTTTTATTTGTTTCTAAAAATTCTATTTTTGAGCTTGATTCAACTTCTATTAAATTTTTAATTGTTCCACTATTTACTGCAAATGAATATTTAAATAAATTTATACTATCATATTTTGACACAGCGACCTGAAAAATACGAGATAAAATAAGTACTGAAACTATAATTGCTGTCAACAACATTCCCCATTTGTTATTTACCCCAAATGAAATTCCAGTAGTTATTAATCCAAAAAAAATTACTAACTCTAGAGGGTTTTTGACGGGATTTCTAAATCTAACAATTGATAGTGCCCCTATCATTCCAAGAGAAAGTGCTAAATTATTTGATATTACATTTGTGATTACAAATGCAATTGGTGGAAGTAATAAAAATGTAATAAAATAATAAATAGTATTGACCCAGTTTTGTTTTATAAAAACTAGAATAAAATATATTATTAGACCACTTAATATTGAGTAAAAACAGTTTAAAAAAATGGAGCTTAACATTGAGATAATGTGTATAATATAATTTCAATATAAACAATATCTTTTGTCAGCTTATTGATTAAGTTTTTTTGAATTGTAATATTTTTTATAATTTATTCTCTTACAAGTGTTACTTTAAAGACTAACTGTTATTTTTTATTAAAGTTTTAAGTTCTTGAATTGACAAATAGTCTTTATTATTTAGGCTATTATAAAAAAAATTTCTACTACAAGCCTTACCTTTGTGATTATCAAACTTATTTATAAAATCTTTAATCGTAGTTTTTTCATGACTTTTTGTAGAAGAAAGAATTATATAATAATCCTTAAACTCAATAGTTTGTAGGGAGTCAGAATTTGTCACTAAATCTTCATGAATTTTTTCACCTGGTCTAGTACCAATAAAATTTATTCTGCACTCTGGTGCAACTGCTTTTGCTAAATCTAATATCTTGTATGAGGGAATTTTAGGAACAAATAATTCACCTCCCCACATATTACTTATACATTTAATAACAAACTCTACACCTTCAGACAAAGTTAAGGAAAATCTTGTCATATCCTTATCTGTGATATTTATTACTCCACTTGTTTTTTGTTTTTTAAAGCTTGGGATCACAGATCCTCTAGACATCATAACATTACCATATCTAACAACTGAAAATGATTTTTTCTGAATATAGTTGTTTGCAGAAATGAATAATTTATCTGCAGTTAGCTTTGTTGCTCCATAAAGATTTATTGGTGCTGCAGCTTTATCAGTACTAAGTGCAATTGCTAAGCTTACTTTGGATTCGTAAATAGCATCAATAACGTTTTGAGTTCCCATTACATTCGTTTTTACAACTTCAAATGGGTTATACTCAGCTGTTTCAACTTGTTTTAGAGCTGCTGCATGAATTACAATATCTACGTCTTTCATTGCGATCTTTAATCTTGGTAAATCTCTAATGTCTCCTATAAAAAATCTTAATTTTTTCTTATATTTTTTTAGCCTTTCTGCCATTTCAAATTGTTTCAATTCATCTCTACTAAAAATAATAATCTTTTTAGGATTAAAATCATTTAGAATTGTTTTTACAAAGTGTTGTCCAAAAGACCCTGTGCCACCAGTTATAAGAATATTTTTATTGGTAAATATTTTTTTTTTAATGTCCATGTTTATGAATAATATCTTTAATTATTTTTACAATGTAATCAATCTTTTTTCTAGAAAGATCATAATATATTGGTAGTGAGATTGCATTATCATAATAGCTAATAGTTCCCTTAAAATTTTTAATATCTATTTTTTGATTAAATATTTTTTTAAACTTAAATATTGGAATATAGTGTTGTTGTATTATAATTTTTTTCTTAAGCAACATTCTAATTAAAAAATCCTTACTAATTTTCATCTTTTTAAAATTAAAAGATGCTAATAACAAGTGATAGGATGGTGATATTTTTGAGTTAAAGTCTAAAATCTTAATCTCTTTTGAAAAGTCTGACAGTTTCTTTTTATAATAGTTATATATTTTCTCTCTTTTTAAAATTAGATCATTAATTCTACTCAATTGAGAAATAGCTAATGCACAATTAATATCACTCAACCTGTAATTATAGCCATAAAATTCAATATCATAAATCCAATGCTTTTTAGTTCTTTTAATTCCATGTGATCTTAAAAGTTCTATTTTCTTATATATTTTAAAATTATTTGTACAAACTATTCCTCCCTCACCAGAAGTTATAGGTTTAACTGGGTGTAAAGAAAAAACAGCTATATCTGAATGTTTACAAGATCCCACCTTAAAAGATTGATTGGATGTTCTATACTTTGCACCAAGTGCGTGGCATGCATCCTCGATTAAAAAACATCTATATTTTTTTTTTATTTTATAAAAATTTACTATATTTGACGGGTATCCACCTAGATACATAGTAACAATAGCTTTAATTTTTTTTAATTTATTTAATTTTATACATTCAGAAATAGATTCAGGACTCATCTGACCTGTTTGTGGATCAACATCACATAAGTAAATATTTGCCCCTAATATGGATAGCATATTATACGATGCTATAAAATTTACAGCTGGTATGATTATATTATCATTTTTTTTTATATCTAATGATAAAAATGCCATATGGAGACCAGCAGTTGCACTGCTACAAGCAAGAGTATATTTTGTACCAAAATATTTTTTTAACTTTTTTTCAAATTCAGCTACATAAGACCCAGTTGTTATTAAATTGGCCTCAAGAGATTTTAAGACAAGTTTTTTATCATTGCTGTTAATTGATTGTCTTCCGTAAGGTATAAATTCCATGATAAATATATTTAATTTTAAACGTGTGTATAATAAATGTATATATTAATTTTTAAAATTATACATTTATATCTAAAATGCAAAAAATATTTATCACTGGTGGAAGTGGATTCGTTGGATCTAAATTATTAACCCTAGTAGCTAAAAAAAATAAAAATTTTCAAATACATGCAATTTTTAACAAAAATAGAATCAATATAAAATCTACTCAGAACTTTCATAAGTATAAAATAGACTTGAGAAAAAAAAATAATTTGTTAAAAAAATTAGAGAAAATTAACCCTGATTTAATAATTAATTTAGCAGGATTTAAAAATCCTAAAAAAAATGAATTAAATAAAAAAAAATCATATGAAGAAAATTTTATTATTAATAAAAATTTAACAGATTATTGTAAAAAAAATAAAAAAAGATTAATCTATACATCAACAGATACTGTTTATAATAATGCTATTAAAAGACCCACAGAAAGACAAGCCTCAAATCCCAACACTCTTTATGGGATTAATAAATTAAAATCTGAGACATATATTAAAAAAAATATAAAAAATTATTTAATACTGAGATTTGCTACAGTTTATGATGAAATGGATGATAAAGATGATAATTTTATTAATGTATCGTGTAAAAAAATAATCAATAGGAGAAATGTTTATGCAGCCACTAATGTATATAGAAGTTTTATATCCACTCAAAAACTAACGATTATTTTAGAGAAATTAATTCATTTAAGAGCAAATGGAATTTATAATGTTGGCGAAAGTGTATCAAGTTACTTTGATAAGATTAAATCAATATGTTTAAAAAGAAAAATTAACTATAAAAAATATTTATTCAAAACAAAAGTTGTAATTAATCCAAAATATCGTGCACTTGATCTAAAAAAAATTAATTTACTATTAAAAAAATAAATGACTTTGAAATTAATTCTATATATTAATACATTATGATAATACTAATAACGGGAGGTACCTCTGGTATTGGTGAAAATCTAGCTGAAAGTCTCTCAGTAAATAATACAGTAATTATTTGTGGAACTAATAAGAATAAACTTTTAAAGAAAAGAAATTCAAATATCAAAAGTTATAAATGTGATGTTTCTGATGAAAAGTCAGTAATGAAATTTTCTAAATTGATAAACAAAAAAAATAAAAAAATTGATGTTTTGATAAATTGTGCTGGGACTTATGGTGGAATTGGTAAATTTTATAAACTTAATTTTAAAGATTGGAAGAAAGCTATTGAAATAAATTTTTTTGGTACTTTTTTAATTTGTAAATATTTTTTAAAATTTTTAAAAAAATCTAAAGTAAAAAAGATTATTAATTTTTCTGGAGGTGGAGCTTTTTATTCATTTCCAAACTATAGTTCATATGCTACTTCAAAGGCTGCCTTAGTAAGATTCACTGAGACAATTGCAGATGAATTAAAATTAGAAGGCATATCTGTTAATTGTATTGCACCAGGATTTGTGGCAACTAATATACATAAAAAAACTATTAAATCTGGTCCCAAATCTGCTGGGAAAGTTTTTTTTTCAGAAACACTAAATAAAATTAAAAGTGGTGGAACGCCTTTAAACAAAATTTTTGATTGCGTAAATTTTTTAATATCAAAAAAATCAAAATTTCTTACAGGTAAAACAATAAGTGTCAATTTTGATCCGTGGCATGAAAAAAAGTTCCAAAAAAATATTAAAAAAATTATCAAAACTGATGAATTAACAATGCGAAGAATTAATTTAAAGACACAATTTTAACAATAATATATTTTTTGTGTCTTTCCGATTATCAAATTTAAAAATCGAAATAAAATAAAATTTTTTTTAATTAAAAATGGAATAGATGTAAAAATTCATTATCCATTACTATTATATTTTAAAAAGCATCAAAAAAATTAAAATATAAAAAAGGAAGTTTTCCTATAGCAAAGAAACAAACAAAAGAAATAATGAGCTTACCTATTCATCAATATTTGCAAAAAAACAATTAATTTATATGGTTAATAAGATAAAAGAATTTTATAAAAAATAGTTCATACTTTTTAAATAACTATCTAATTAAACAGATCAGTATTTTTTATTAAAAAATCTTCTGATATAAAGGTGTTTTTAGGTCTTGGCTTATTGTAATGATCTTCGTATAAAGTCCAAAATTTATTATTTAAATCGCAATTCTTAAGCGGTTTTTTTTTAATTATATGTTCATGCATCTCATTAATAGCGTTAAAAATTTCAATTTCAGAATTATCTACATAGTCATATCCAAGGTTATTAAGATATTCTTTTGTTATATGAGCATGCATTAAGTTTTTTTTAAAAACTTCTTTATATGATAAAAATTTTTTAGAATTCATATCAATTATTTTTTTTGGTAGTAGTATGGGTGTGTAGTTCAATTGATATAATGCGGGTATATCAACATAATTAATTAGTAAAACTTTTTTTCTATTAATTTTTGGGACTAAATCAATCCCAGACATAGTACTAATCATGTAGCTACAATTAAATAGTAAATAGATATCTAAAAAATCAGATTTATGATCACTATAAGCATAATCATAAATTCTAGGATTTTTACTGTTTAAAGGATTATTTAAATCATATTTAGACATTCTTATTGCAGCAAAATCTTTTTTACATATATTTTCAATACCTTTAAGTTGTGTATAAATACTCGAATTTCTAATGCTAGGTGGTTCGTTACCAGGACTATTAGACATAACTGAACGATAATCACTAGTTCTTGAAAAAAAACATATATATTTATTTTTTTTAAAATTTATGGTCTCAAGGAACTTTTGACCTGATTGCTCTTCACTACTTGAAAATAAAATTCTAGGCTTGGAGTTTTCTAAAATATTATGAATATCTACCGTTTGCCAGTTATCATATTTAGCCCAATGTCTATATTCAGATAAAAATAATTTCCCGAGAAAATTAAATTTATTACTTAGGTAAAAAATTTTTTCAAAAATTATCCTTGGACCTATAAAAATAAGCTCAGACCATTTTTTATACAAAAAATTATTACTTATTTTCCTATTTGGGAACCAAATATAAAATTTTTTATCATCTACTTTTTTTTTTAAAATCTCACATAAAAAAATTTCTACTGACAAAGAAAAATGTCCGATCGCCCTTGTTTCAAGCTCTATAATATTAAATCTAAAAAAAACTCTTAAAAAAAGTAATACTAATAAGATTGGAATTATGACCAGAATATAAATTAAAAAAAAATATATTTTTTTAAATAAAATTTTTAAAGTCATGATTTTTTTTATGAGCAAATAGCTTATTTCTTGATTTTTTTTTTCCAATTACTTCCTTATATCCTAAGGACAATATAAACTTGACAACTTTATTATTATTCTGCTCAACTAGAATAGCAGGTTTATTTTTTTTAATTATTGATTTTGCTCCTTGTAAAACTTCAAGCTCAAACCCTTCACAATCAATTTTAATAAACGAAATTTTTTTATTAATTTTTATTTCATCTAATTTAATGGAATATTTAATCACAGAGTCTTTTTTATTATTTACAATCTTAGACTCAGTTTGTGTGCCAAATAAATAATCTTTTTTATTTGATGACTCTAGTTCTCTCATCATAACAAAATTAGATTTATTAGATAAGGCAAAATTAAAAGGTATAATATTTTTAACCTTAGAAAAATTAATTAATGTAAGAAAAGTTAAATAACTTTTATGCATAGGTTCAAATGCGTAAACTAAGCCATTTTTTCCAATTAATTCTGAAAGTTTAAATGAGTATCGTCCTATATTTGCACCAACATCTATTACGTTATGGTTTTTTTTAACAAATTTTTTAAGTAGATAAAATTCATTTTCAGAAGAAACTAACTTTTTCCTCTTTAATAAAATAGAGAAATAAACTATCCCAACAAAAAAAAATATTCTTTTACATAAATCTATAATCATCATCATTGAAATCTGTCTTTTATCAATAAATCTTTCATTTCATCTTATTTGCAAGTGAATAAATTTTTTTATTCACTATGAACTTTTTTGATTGAATAGCTCTATATGGATCTATAATTTTTTTACCTTTATAATTTAATAAAATATTATATTTACAATTTTTAATTTGATCCCAATCTGTTAAAATAATAAGTAATTGGGATGATTTTAAAAATTTTGCTAAATCACTGTAAACTACTACATTTTTAAAATTAAAATTTTTTTTGACTACTTTAGGATCATAGACATTAAAATTAGTTTTTTTGAATTTTTTAATAATTGAAATGGATGGAGAATTTTTTAATATAGTGATATCTTTTTTGTAAGTTAATCCATAGATGCCTATTTTTTTTTTTAAAAAATATTTAAGCTCATTATTTAGTAAATTATTAACCCAATTTTTTCTATAATTAGAATTTTTTTGCCACGCTTTAGGTATTTCTAAATTACAATCATTTTCACTTAAGATTTTCTTATAAGACTGTAAATCTCTTTGTAAATTACCACTTAAAATCCCTAATCCTGGGTTTAGATAAGCATACTTACCTATTCTCTTGTCTTGTTTTAAAATGGGTTGAATTTTAGACCAATCTGCATCTATCTTTTCACATGCTTCTGCTAATGAATTTGTAAAACTCAATGATGAAATTAAATATAAATTTATAGAAATTTTTGCTAATTCTGCACTTTTATAATTCATAATATTAATTTTAGATTTATAACTCTTTAAAAATTTAAGATAACTTTTATTTATTTTGTTATCAGAAGAGCCAATAATAAATTGCTCGGGTTTCAAAACTCTATTTATAGCTTCACCAAATATTAAAGTTTCAACTTGATAATATAATTTTTTTCTTCTCCATTTAATAGAATCGGTAAAACCTGGTTTGACTTGTGACAATATAATAAGGTTTGATTTTTTATTCAAATGTCTAATAGCTTTTTTTATCAACTTATAAATGCCATCATACAAACTTTTATCCTTATTGTTTGTTGGTACATCTTTTGAAAAAAAAACTAGATCACATTCTTTTAGGTCAATTAAGTCATTTATAAATTTAATTTTTTTTTTATTTCTTTTAAATATTTTATCTAAATTTGGTTCAAAAAAATCTATAAAGCCTTTGCTTAGCTGTTCTATTTTATATGGACTCTCATCAAAACATTTAACCATAAAGCCTTTCTCTGCCGCAGCTACAGCATGACAAATACCAAGATGGGACATTCCTATAAATCCAATTTTCATTTAACCTTAAGTATATTTTTAAAATTTATTAAGTTGTTATTAATCCAAATATCTTTAGTTAAATTATTATTTTTTTTAAACTTTATTAATTTTCTAAAGTGAATTAATTCTGATTTCCAGGTTATATCTTTTGATTTAATACTAATATTTTTTTCATTAGGCCTACCTGATGGAAGTATTCTGGTTCTAATTTTTAGTATAGTTTTATCCCATTTACATAATGATGACATGTGAACTGATCCTTTTTCTGCAATTATGTCACAAAAAAAATCATTTTTCCACATGCAGTATGTTACTTCCAATTGAAATTTTATATTATTAATTTTTTCATACATTAAAGCATTATCTGGTGATTTGTTTTCAAATTTATCTACACTTATGTTAGAAAAAATTTTTTTTTTAACACCAAACCAATAGTTGCACATATCAAGTAAATGAGTTGATAAATCAACAACTACACCAAGACCCTTGTCTTTCCATTTACTTCTTTTAACTAATTTTGAAGTTCCATTTCCATAAAAAAGTTTACAAGAGAATATTCTTCCTAATTTTTTTGATTTTAAGTAATCTCTAATTTTAATTATGTGTGGTTCAAACCTATGATTGTAGGCTACATAAAATACTACTTTGTTTTTGTTTGACAATTTTTCTAAATATCTGATCTTTTTTTGGTTACATATTGGAAAAGGTTTTTCTATTAAACAATTTTTTTTATTCTTAATACAAAATTCTATAATTTTAACTTTTTCTTTATCAGGAGTACAAATAAAAACAGTATCGTATAAATTTGACGGTACTTCTTTTATATCTTTATAATTTGCTTTTTTGGAGTAGGGATCTACCGAACAAATAAATTCTTTTTTTTTTAAAGATAATTGTCGTTTTCTACCTTGTATTCCATATCCAATAATAATTACTTTCATGAATTATAGTTCAATTTGATTATTTTACTTAATTTTAACTTCATTACTAGATTGGTATCTAGTAGAATTTTCTACTTCATTTATTTTCTTGATTATTTCATCAGGTTTAACAGTTATATTTCCATCTTTTTCACATTCACAAGCTGCAGCTAATGAGCCTAATAAACTTGCTAAAAGTAAAGATTTTGTTGAGAATAATGTAAGTGATGAGTAAGCTAGTAATGCGTCACCGGCACCAACTGCATCAATTATATTTTTAGTAAAGCTTGGCAAAGCAAACCCATTAGGATGGCTTTTTCCATATGAAAAAATTCCTCTTTCTCCAAGCTTTAAAATTAAATTTTTATTCTTGGAACTTTTTTTAAGCCTTCTGCTTATATCACTTATACTTGCATCCTGATCTGCCAATGAAAATCTAGTTTCTTTTTCATTTGGTGTAATTAAATCAAAGTTTTTAAAATCTGTTATATTTCCCCATCTTGATGCTACTTGGCTATCGGCAACTTTAAAAATACTTTTTTTTATAGAAGAGCTTAATGCTTTAATGCTAGATTTATTAAAAATACCATGTCTAAAATCACTAAAAATTACAATATCTGCTTTTTCTTTTGATATAAAATTTTTCATTTTACTTAAAATGTTTGAAGATATTGGTTGATTATCAACTTTATCAATTTTTAAAAGATTATACCCACCTGCAACAATAGTATTCTTATTAGTAGTAGGTCTATTTTTATCTAAAATATAATTTAATTTAATTTTAGATTTTTTCATTTCATTGATAACAAACTTTTGAAGCTTATCCTTACCTAAAATAGTTGTAAAACTAACATCTGCTCCTGCTTTTTTTAAATGTTTAGCAACTATGGCTGCACCTCCTGTATAATCCTTAGAGTCTTGATACAACACACTTGCTGTTGGTGTTTTAAGATATCCACCAATAAGATTTGTTTTAGTATGTGTATCAACAATAGTGTCTCCTACAACATGAACCTTTATTCTTTTAAGATTTTTTAAAGCTTCTTTTAAAATATCAAAAGTAATTTTGTTTCTCTGCATAACATCTAAAATTTTATAATTATCAATTTTAGGTTTGGACAAATTTAATAATTGAGTAGATGAATAAATTATATCTCCTGGAGTAAAGATCATTTCTCCATTATATTTTTCAACTACTTTAGCCTCCTCTTGTGTTGCAGGTGGAAGTGTTCCAGAAGAATATTCAAATCCTTTTGCAAAAAAATCAGGTTTTAAATTTTGTAAAAGTTTAATAGGTTTCTTGTTGTTATCTATAGTAACAAAATCTACCATTTCAAAAGCTGCTAAATTTAGTGCTCTTAAATTCTCAGGAACAAAAGGTCTATAAGTTCCTTTCTGAATGTGTTTGTCAGCAGTGATACTGACTATAAGCAGATCAGCTTTTGATTTTGCATAAATTAAATGTCTTATATGACCAGGGTGGACAACATCAAAGTTGCCATGACAAAGTATAATCTTTTGTTTTCTTGGTTTCTTGCCAATTGTTATCTTTAATTTTTCTAAAGAAAGTATCTTTTTAGAATATTGATTTTTAATTTTATCCATTAGTATTAATATTTTTCATGTAACTAAACCAAGATTTAGTAGCTTTTTTAATTGAACTTACTGTCCACAAGGGCGCTGTTTTCCATTTTTGGATATCTTTAAGCATAATTTTAACACCATTTTCAAATTTTACTTTAGGTTTCCACTTTAATATTTTTTTAATCTTTTTTGGATTTGCACATGTAATATTTGGTTCTCCTGGTCTTTCAGGTAGATATATTTTTTCACCTCCTAAGATTTTAACTAAACTATTAATACTACTAGGTTTACCTGTTCCTAAATTAAAAACTTCGCCAGATACCTTTGTTTGTGAGGCTTTAAAAAAAGCATCCACTACATCCGTGACAAAAATAAAATCTCTTTTTTGGTTTCCATTCCCCACTATTGTAAAAGGTTTTTTTTCTAGTTTTTGTTTAAAAAAAACACCAAAGACTGCTCCATAAACACCTGTCGTTTTTACTCTGGGGCCGTAGGCATTAAATATTCTGATAGAATTTACAGGTAGTTTATAAAGTTTATTCCAATGAAAACAAATTTTTTCTCCAAGATATTTACTCATCGCATAAGGATATAAAGGATTAATAGCATCTTTTTCAGTGGTAGGAGTTTTTGCCATTCCATAACAAGAGGATGATGCAGAGTAAACAAATTTTTTAACAGATGCTTTTTTTGATGCTTCTAAAACTTTTGCTGTTCCCATAATATTAGCATCTAAATATTCTATAGGTTTTTCTATGGATGGAACAATATCTCCTATTCCAGCAAAGTGAAAAACATACTTGCATGATTTAAAAAATTTATGATTTGATTTAAGCTTACAAATATCTATTTTTTCAAAATTAAAATTTTTATTCTTAAAGTGATGTTTTAAATTTTCTAGTCTACCTCCAGACAAATTGTCTATTACATTTACATGAAAATTTTTTTTTATAAGTAAGTCAACCATGTGACTTCCAATAAAACCTGCTCCTCCAGTAACTACAGCTATTTTTTTAGTTTTCATTCTGCTTTAATATTTTTCATTCTATTTATATTAAAATAAATATCATCCTCAAATGAATTTGCCAGAAAACCTTGCTTAAACGCATTGCAAAGATCCTCTACCGCGTTTTCAATGGATCTTTTTGGTGAATAATTAAGTAATTTTTTTATCTTATCTGAATTAATATGATATGATCTATTATCATCTGACTTTTCGCGAACAATGTTAATTTTTCCTTTTTCTGGAAATTCTTTTTCTACAACTTTCTTAACTAAATTTGCTATTTCCAGAATTGATAAATTTTGATAACCAATATTGAATATTTGATTTTCAATTTTTTTTGAATCAGATTCAATTAACACTTTTACAGCTTCACAGTAGTCTTTTACATGAAGATTAGGTCTTAATTGATCTCCACCAAAAACTTTTATCATGCCTTTGTTTACCGCAAAATTTGTAAGGATATTGACTGATAAATCTAATCTTTGCCTAGGAGCGTAACCACAAACGGTTGCAGGTCTAAAAATAACACCTTCAAAATTTTTGTCTGTATGTTTTAATAGTAGGGGCTCACACATCCCTTTATACTTATTGTATAATGTCAAAGGAACTAATGGATGCTCCTCTGTAACATTTTTTTCTTTAGATATTCCGTACACAGAGCTTGATGAGGCATAAATAAATCTTTTAATCCCAGCCTTCTTAGCGGCAATTACCATAGGTTCAAATGCATTCAAATTTATACTCGTAGATAGCTTTTCATCTAATGCAAAACTTGTATCATTAGATATACAAGCTAAGTGGATGAAAACATCATGATTTTTACAACTATTCTCTACCATTTCTTTATTTCTGATATCACCTTTAATAATATTTAAGCTAGGGTTTTTCTTTGGAAGAAATTTATCAGTATAATACATGGTGTCATAAACAGTAACCTTGTAACCATTATTTAAAAGTTCTGGTACCAAGCAGCTACCAGCATAGCCTGCACCCCCAGTTATGAAAATTTTTTTAAAATTCACCTAAATTAAATTTTAAATTTTGATTTTAAAGCATCTTTATAAAACATTTGCACAGTTTCTTTAGAAAACAAATTCAAATTTTTATTTATCAAATTTAATTTTGATAAAAGATTATCTGGAACGGTAATTATATGACAGCCACTTCTTGCTGCTTGATAAATATTAAAAATTTCACGTGTACTGGCCCACAATAATTTTGCATTTTTGAATTTTTTTAAGTACTTTGAACATTCGGTCATTAAAATCTCAGGGTCTCTTCCACTGTCAGCTACTCTTCCTGCAAAAACAGATAAAATTATATTTGAATTTTTATCCATATTATTCATTAAATCTTTGATTTGATTAAGTGTAAAAATAGCAGTCACATTACAGATTATTCCTGATCTTGATAGTTTTTGTATCAAAGATTTTGTCTTAACTCCTTTGGAGTTTGTTATTGGTATTTTAACATTAATATTTTTTCCCCATTTTGAAATTTTTAATGCTTGTTTTTCCATTTCTAAAAGATCATCAGAAAAAACCTCAAAAGAAATTGGTTTTGTTTTAATCTTTTTTAATATGTCTTTAGCAAAATTTTTATAGTCCTTCACCCCTGCCGCCCTCATTAATGATGGGTTCGTAGTTAAACCGTCTATAAAATTAATTTTACTCAGTTTAACCATTTCAGATAAGTCTGCACCATCGGCATAAATTGATATATTAAATTTATTTTTTTTATTCATAACAATATGTTTATCTTAAAAGTATAAACTTTGCAGCCTCTTCAAAAGACTTCGTGTTTTTTATTTGATACGATGGCTTTAATTCATCATACTTTCTATCTATAAAAATTGCTTTACATCCAACATTTCTGGCAACCTCTATATCACTAAATCTATCACCTATTAAATAGCTTTTTTTAAAGCTTATATTGTATTTTTTTTTAGCTTCTAGCAACATACCTGGATTTGGTTTTTTAAAAAAATTTTTAGAATTCGAACTTAATGAAATATAGATATCATCAAATTTAATTTTTTTTTTTAATCTTTCATGCATTTGATGTAAAATATTAATAGAAATTTTTTTTTTTTTATAATCTGGCTGATTTGTAATTACTATTAATAAAAATTTTTTCTTTTTTAACATTTTACAAAATTTAGCAACATTCGGGTACAGTCTAAAATCTTTTACCTTAGTTGGTGCATAACTTTTATTTTTTATTATGGTTGGTATATTAAGAACTCCATCTCTATCTAAAAATACTGCTTTGGTGTTGCTTACCATTTAGTCTTGTTTTTTTTAAGCAGCGGGTGTGAAACTATACAATGCCAAACTACAGCTTGGTAGGACTCAGCGATTGGCGTTATTAGGTCATTATCTAGAGGTGGTATATAAACCACAGCGTCACCATTTTTTTTTAAATACCCACCTTTATTACTTACTATACCAAAAATTTTTGCTTTTTTTGTTTTTGAATATCTTATTGCGTTGACAATATTTGTGCTGACTTTCTTTTTGATGTCACCTCCGCCAACAGAAAAAGCAAAAATTGCATCTTTAGAGTTAATTCTTGAAACTCTAAGCCACTCAGAAATACTGCTATCCCAACCTTCATCATTAATTCGTGCTGTTAATTCTGAAACATTGTCTAAAGGTGAATAACACTCTATTTCACAAATTTTTCGGAAATCATTTACTGCATGACTTGCATTACCTGCACTACCGCCAACCCCAATAAAGAAAATTCTTCCTTTTTTATCTTTAATTTTTTTTATTTGATTGATCAGTTTGTCAATTGAATTGGAATCAATTAATTTTGAGACTTTAAAAAATACTTCAAAAAAATTTTTTACAAACATATTTGGTTGTGCCTATATTGAAAAATATTGTTTTCTTCATAGATAAATAAACATAAAATTACCTTTGTCAAAGTATATAATGATTTATAGATTTATTTAACAATATTTGTATATAATTTTGATTATTGTTATACAGGTAACATTATGAACAAGAATACAATTTCATGGGCATCACCTCTATTATTTAAAAATGAATATAAATTTGTAAATCAAGCACTTAGGTCTTCATGGATATCTGGTGGAAAATATATTGTTAAATTTGAAAATTATATTAAAAAAAAATTCAAAATAAAAAATGCATTTCTTGTTTCTAATGGGACTGCTGCAATACACGCTGCTTTTTTATCTGTTAACTTAAAGTATGGTGACGAAATTGTAGCTCCTGGTTACGGTTACATGGCTGCTGCAAATATCGGCAATTTAATGGGTCTTAATGTAAAATTTTCTGATGTTGATAGAGAAACATTTTGCACAAATCTACAATCGATAAAAAAAGTTATTACAAAAAAAACGAAGGCAGTTGTGGTAACTCATACATACGGGAATATGCAAGAAATTTTTAAAATAAAGTTTTTTTTAAAAAAAAAAAATATCCTTTTAATAGAAGATGCTGCAGAATCTTTTGGTTGTAAAGATTTAAAAAACTATGCTGGAACAGTGGGTGATATAGGAACATATAGTTTTCATGCAACCAAAAATATTGTTATGGGAGAGGGTGGCATGGTTGTGACTAATAATAAAAACTATGCGAAAAAATTAATGCTATATAGAAGTCATGGAGTTAAACATGAAAGATACAAACATTTACTTTTTGGACACAATTTTAGAATTACTAATGTGCAGGCTGCTATCGGATGCGGTCAAATTCAAAATTTACTCAAAATACAAAAAAAAAGAATATCAATTTATAAGTGGTATACTGATTTTTTAGATCTTAATAAAATTAGACTTCAAAAAATTACAAATAGTTCTTTTATACCCTGGACATTAGCCCTAACACTAAATTCAGATATGAAAAAACCCCAATATATTCTTGACAAACTATTAAAATATAACATTGAAATTAGAAAAGGATTTTATTCTGCAAATAGATTAAATATATATAAAAATAATTATCTAAAAGATTTAAAAAATTCAAATTATTTATCTAAAAATATAATCTGTTTACCTCTTCACTTAAGATTAAGAAAAAAAGATGTAAAATATATTTGTAAAATTTTCAATAAATTAATCTAAAAAGCATTATGAATAAATATTTAACATTATCTCAACTAAAAAAAATTGGATTTAAAAAAATTGGAAAAAATTGTAGAATATCAAAATCAATTTCTGCACACAATCTTATTGGTACATTGGGCAACAATGTTAGAATAGATGACAATGTTCAATTAAAAGGGAAGATAGATATTAAATCTTACGCACATATAGCTAGAGGTTGCACATTATCTGGTGGTAATTATGGTATACTCTTAGATGAATTTTCTAGTTTGGCTAACTATGTTCAGATATTTTCTTCTTCTGATGATTATTATTTACCATCAATCCCTGTGGGGAGTCTTAATGATAAGTTGAGAAAAAGTTTTTCAAAACTATATGCTAAAAAAATAATAATTGGAAAGTGTTGCTTAATTGGGTCTTTATCGGTGCTTTTACCGGGAACTAATATGGGAGATTACTCTAGTATTGGTGCATTAACCATTGTGAATAAAAAAATTAATAAAGGCTTCTTTTTTCAATCAAGAACTAAACACATACTTAAAAAAAGAAACATTAAATTATTTGAAAAGTTGCACAAAAATATAAGAAAGAAATTAAATGAAAATATTTAACTGCAGAAATTGTAATCAAAATAGATTTTATAATTTATTTTCATTAGGCAAGATGAGTTACACAGGAAAATTTCCAAAGAATGATAGAATAAATATACCTAAGGAAGAAATTAAACTTATAATGTGCTCTGATTGTAAACTTGTACAAATTAGTAAAAATTTTAGTCTTGATTATATGTACAACCAAGATTATGGATACAGAACTGGGATAAACCACACAATGACTAATCATGTAAAAAAATTAGTTAAAACAATAAACAATATATGTAATCTAAAAAAAGATGAGGTCGTACTAGATATTGCAAGTAATGACGGTACATTGTTGAGCTATTATTCACCAAAACTTACAAAAGTAGGGGTTGATCCTTTAATAAATAAATATAAAAAAAATTATAAAAATGTAGATTACAAACACAGTAGTTTTTTTGCGAAAAAAATACTTAACAAAAAAATACTTAAAAAAAAAGTGAGGGTAATAACAGCTTTATCAGTATTTTATGATTTAAAAAAGCCAAATACTTTCTTAAAAGAAATAAGCAGCATCATTAATCAACATGATGGAATTTTTGTGCTTGAACATGCTGACTTACTTTCGATTATTAAAAATAATTTATTTGATACAATATGTCATGAACATTTAGCATATTATTCTGTACATATCATAAGCGATATGTGTAAAAAAAATAATTTACACATTTTTGATATTGAAAAAAATAATATAAATGGTGGAAGTACAAGGTTTTACATATGTCATAAACAAGCAAAATATAAAATTTTATCAAAAAAAATAGCAAAATTTTTACAAACAGAAAAAAAAAATAAAATTGATAAATTAGAAACATATAAAAAATTTTTTTTAAGAATAAGTGCTATTAAAAAAGAATTGAACTCTTTCTTATTAAGAAAAAAACAGCAAGGTAAAAAAATTCATGGATACGGAGCATCTACAAAGGGAAATTTACTTTTGCAATACTTTGATATTGGGAAAAATATAATAACAAAAATAGCTGAAAGAAACCCAAATAAAGTTGGAAGTTTTACACCAGGACTTAAGATACCTATTGTAAGTGAACAAACTTCAAGATCTGAAAAACCTGATCTATATCTAGTTCTTCCTTGGCACTTTAAAGAAGAAATACTCCTAAGAGAAAAAAAAATGTTAGAGCAAAAATGTAAATTTATTTTTCCTCTTCCTAATATAAAAGTTTATTAACTAGCAATAAATTTATTCTTTAAATAAATTGAAATATTGATTTTCTAATTGTAAGAAAAAATTTTTATAAAATTGAGAATTATTATTGATTTTTTTATCAAAAAAAATTTTGTTTTTTTTTAAGTCTAATATTTTTTTTTCTAAAGAATTATAATTTTTAATATCTAGTGGAATAATTTTATCAATATATCGTTTATCTACAGTATATTTATTATAAATTATCATTTTTTTAAAATAAAATGACTCATAAAGTGGAAAACTATCAAAACCAATTAGGCTAGGAAATAAAACACAAAAACACTTTTTATATAAGTAAACTAACTGATCATTATTAAGATAATTAAAAAAGATAATTTTTGAATTAACGCCTTCTTTTTTTGCAAGCATTTTAAGATAATCTAAATGACCTTTATCAAAACCAGTAAATATACACCCTATTTTTTTTAATTTTGAAGACTTAAATTTCTTCATAGATTTTATTATATAAGAATGATTTTTGTGAGACCAATATTGAGCTGGGTAAAGCATATATGAACTAATTTTTTTATCAGTGAAGTTAATTTTTAATTTTTTTGAAACAGTTTTGGTTAAACACACATTAGGAGGAAACTGAATTGTAAATATTTTTGATGATTTACAATTATAATTTTTGATAAAAATTTTTCTACGCTGATTATTGGTAATAGATATTTTGTTTGCATATAAAGATGCGTGCTTATAAGATTTATTTCTAATACTTACCGAATTTTTATCGTGCTCTTTTAAGTTTTTTAATTTTTTATCAATTAAATCAAATACAGTATAAACAAAATTTAAATTTTTTAATAATAAAACCAAATATGAAGGTGAACTAAAGTAAACAAGATTAATATTTTTTTGTTTTAAAAAAATTTCAAGATTACTATTTATCGAAAAATAATTATTAAATCTTTTGTATAAGTAATTTAATAATCTAGTAAAAAAAAAATTTTTTTTATATAAATAGACTTTGAATTTATAATTTTTTTTTAGAAAAAAAAACAATTTTTGATTTGTTGCAATTAAAGATACTTTTAAATTTATATTTCTATTTTTTAATTTTTGTAAAAAAAATAAGTGGCTTTGAGTCATATGCAGTGCTCCACCTGCATCAAGCTTTATATCTATAATTACACCTAAATTTATTGTTTGATTCATTGCTCCGTGCTAAAAATTTTCAAAAAAATATAAATAAAATATAAACTAATCTTGTAAATTATAAAATAATAAAAAAATTATCAGTTACAAGTATCATTCATTTTTTTCTCAGTTAAGCTTTAAAGATTTTAGTTGTTCACTCAATGTATTATCAAAATGATTAAAGTTTATCTTGTAATCTCCTGATTCTATAAATTTTTTTATGCCATTAATTGATCTATGGTGTTTTTTTTTATCAAAATTTTTTAACCAATAGTCATAAAAAATCTCTTTATATATTTCATTTCTTCCACCACAAAATTTAACTATTCTATCCCAATTTGTAAAAAGCCAATCTTCTGAGTAATAAATTTCATTCATAAAAAAATATATCAGTAATTCTTTTTTATTTACTTTTATACTAACTTTTTTTAAATTTAATAATATTTTTTTTAGTTCATTAGTACTCTTGGGGTTCAATGAAAAAGAAAAATCAATATGTGGATTACACAAAGATGAGTTGATAGCAGGAATATTAAAATAAGCATATTCAGATGATACCGAACCAGCACAAGTTACTACTGCATCAATACCTTCTGCTATAATCTGACTGTGATAGTTTTTATTATCTATATATTTTATACTTTTAAATTTATTTTTTATTAATTCTTTAACTATTATTTCAGTATTATCCCAATATTGGTTTAAATCTGGGTGTAATTTTAAATACCAGTCATAATCAGTTTTTGTTGAAATTTCTAGTATTGAAATTAGCCATTCGTAAAAATCCGGGTACAGGTGCATTCCCCTTGTATGTGGTGCATCTGATAAAGCGTGTGGACAAATTAAAACTTTTAATTTTGAATTTTTTTCAATAATTCTATTTTTATTCCATTTATCTTTGTATAATTTTTTTGAAATAAAGTTTTGTTTCCTATAACCAAATTGTGATAAAAAAATTTCGTTATTTAATAGTTTTTGATTTTTTTCAAAAGATATTTTTAACATTTTATTTGTATAATTTAATGCTAATTTTTTTTCTTTTTTATTTAATCTAGAAAATAATTTTTTAAAAGTTAGGTTCTCTGAAAGTGGATAAGGATTTTTCTTAGTTAACTTAGTAAGAGATTTGGGACTGGCAATTAAGCACTGACAATTATATTTTAATCCTATTCTAATCGGTATATTTGAGTTATATACCGCTTGAGAGACTATAATCGCTTTTACTTTTTCTTTTTTAAAAAAGTTATTCCAAAAATAAAAATAAATGATACTTTTTTTTAGTAATTTTTGAAATCTTATATCTGAAATTTCTATCGTAGATAATTTGTATATTCTTAAGTATGTATCATAAATTAAATCACCTATTGGAACTCCTTCTACTTTTAATTTAAGAATATCTTTTTTATTTTTAATTTTTTTTAACAAATGATTAAAAAATAGATTTGCTTTTAAAATTATTTTGGGATCTATTTTATTAATTTCAATAAACTTTTCCACACCAAATGAAGAGTAAATACTATAACTTTGAAATTTAAATAACTTATTTAAATTTATGTATAGCTTTTCCATAAAACTAAAACCAAATAATAATTTAGAAAAACCGTTTTCTGCATATGCATATATTTTGCTATTATATTTTTCTGCAAGGACAGAAGATACATAGGCAATAGGAATTTGAGTAGATGTCCATTTGTTAAATTCTACCAACACTATACCGCCAGCTTTTTTTGAATATTTTTTACTAAATAGTTTTCTAAATTTTTTTTTTACAATAAATCTTAGATAAATCTTATTAAAAAAAGTATTTATTTTCATTTTGTATAATAAAGTCAAAATTTTGAACAAAGCTAATTCATATTTTTTGGTATAATTGGCATATTAGATCTACTTTTCTCAACTGAACTTAACTTTGTTAAAATATAACATTCTAGTTGATTTATCTAATATCATTTATTTATATAGTTTTGATTAATATTGTATAGTGAAAAGTATGTTTAATAATATATTCGCACATGCATTACTTTTGCTATTTAATAAATTTTTGAATATAAGATTAGTTTTCAATAACTACTTAGACTCAATATTTGATGTATGATTAAAAATAATATTTGCCTTATACCTGCTAGGGGTGGAAGTAAAAGAGTAAAAAATAAAAATATTAAAAAATTTCTAGGAAAACCTTTTTTGGAAAGAGTAATTAACACTGCAAAAAAAAGTTATTTATTTAATGAAATATATGTTTCAACCGACTCATTAAAAGTTAAAAAACTAGCCATTAAATCTGGTGCAAAAGTCCCTTATATTCGGTCTAAAGAGTTATCAAATGATACAGCAATTATAAAATCCGTAATTGATGATTTTTTAGATAAAATTATTTTAAATAAAAAAAAATATAAAAAATATAACATTAATCTTTTTATTTTATATCCAACTTCAATATTTGTTGACAAAAAGTTGCTAGTTAAATGTGAACAAATACTAAAAAAAACGGAATACGTTACTACATTAAAAAAGTTTCCGCATCCGATTCAAAGAGCCTTGACTTATAATAAAAACAAATTGAAACCAATTAACCTTAACCATAAACTTATGAGAACACAGGATTTAGAGGAATACTATTATAATGCTGGTCAAATTGACTGTATTAAAATAGATGCCTGGTTAAAAAAAAAAATGTTTCATAAAATGAATGCAAAATTTATACTTTTAAATGAATTTGATTCAATTGATATAGATACCCCTAATGATCTCAAATTAGCATACAAAATATTTACTTTGAACAATAAAAATTAAATTTTCTAATTCAATTTTTTTATTTTTTCTTGATAAAAAGTGTATCCTCAATAAAGATATAATTTGCCAATGTGTCTTTATTACTTAATAATTCTTTAATCAAATCCATTGGTTGGCAAATGATCGGCTTATCATGAACGTTTAAAGAAGTATTAAGAAGTGCACCTATTCCTGTGAGCTTCTTAAATTCACAAATTAAATTAAAATAATCATTACATGTATTTTTATTCACAATTTGAGGTCGAACTGTGTTGTCATAAGGGTGAATTGCTGCTTTTAAATGTTTTTTTCCAAGCATAGTTGTGTCAAAACTCATTGTCATAAAATTACAGTTAATTTTTTTTGGATTTTTAAAATATCTTTTTTGAAAGCTATCTAGTACTGAGGGTGTGAATGGCATCCAAAAATCTCTTCTTTTTATTGCAGAATTAATTTTATATACAGAGTCTGTATTTGACGGATCACAAAGAATAGATCTATGACCCAAGGCTCTTTGTCCAAATTCCATTCTTCCTTTACAAAAAAATATTATTTCTCCTTTTGATAGGTAGTAACTTGTAAGTTTAAAGTTTTTATCTTTTAGCGCCTTATAATTATTTTTAATTATTACATGGTTTTTAAACTGTAAAAAATTTTTTTGGTCGATAGGAACTCCCCAATACGCGTTATTAGGAATGTTCGCTATAGTGCTAGTATTTTTAAATCCTATAGAATCAACCAAGGAGGCATACGCCGCTCCAATTGATAAACTTTCATCACCTGGTCCTGGAGGTACATAAAGGTTGTTTATATATTTTTTTTCAAATAAAAATTTATTAGCTTTTACATTGTTTGCTACTCCTCCAGAGAATACAAAATTTTTTGTATTAAATTTTTTTGAAATATTATCAAAATATTCTCCCAATCTTATCTCTACAAAATCCTGAACACCACCAGCTATTCCATCAAATCTATAAATACTTAATTTTTTTTTGAAATAAGTATAGTAATCTTTCATCTTTTTACTTCTATGAAAATTTATTCCCTTAACCTTAAATGAGTCTAAGAAAATTTCTCTGGGTCCCGATTTATGATGTTCACTTGCATATGGTGCTAAGCCCATAATTTTATAAGAATGTTTAGCAGGGTTCATTCCCAACAATAAAGTAATGGACTCGTATATTTGACCAATTAAGCTTTTAGTTTTATTGGATATTTTTTTTAATTTTAAATTATCAATTATATTGATACTGTTGTATCTTTTATCTCCACCACCATCCAAAGTAACTATTGCTACTCTTTTTTTATTTTTTAAATATTTAGAAAATACAAAATAACCATATAAAGCATGACAATGGTGATGATCATAAAAATGAATTTTATTTTCAGATATTTTCAAAAATTTAGATATATATCTTTTTCTAAATAATTTTATATCCTCAGATGTTTGGTTTTTAGATGTAGAATTAAATTCTATTTTGATTTTACCTTTTAAAGGATAACCTAGCTTGGTAGTTGGCTTGAATTTTTTAAAGACATCTTTAAATTTTAATTTTTTTTTATTATAGATTAAATCATAAAATAATTTCTCTTGTAATTTTTTCCAATCTTCAATTTTAAAATCTGCAACTGTATTCCAAAGTAACGCACCATTTAATAAATTTGTTCCAACAGCTACTACATCTATGTCTTTTGAGCTATAGCCAGTAAATTTAAATATATTTTTTATAGCTTGAGTAGGAAAACTACTAATTTTTTTGACTCTTCTAAATCTTTCTTCTTCTATTGCGATTATGAGCTTGCCATCTTTGACTAAGCAAGCAGATGAGTCATGAGTATCATTTATTCCAAGTATGATCATAAGTTAGTTATTACGTAATTTTATATTTTTTTAGAATTTGAATTCCTTTTTTAAAAGAGCTGAATTCAATAATATCATCTGTATCTATAGAAATATCAAAACCATTTTCTAAATCAGACATTAATGTCATATGGCCGATTGAATCCCATTCTGGTATATCGTTATACTTTATTTTTTCATTAAATTTTTTTTTATCTATAGAAAAAGACTTAATAAAAATTTCAATATATTTATTTTTATTTTTCATTTTAAAGATTTTTGAGAACTGTCTCTATAATTTTTTCTACTGATAGTCCATAAATATTTTTTAAATATTCATAACTACCTCCTGAAGAATAAAAATCATTTATTCCAACTCTTACAAGTTTGCAATTATTTCTTTCACCAGCAAGAACTTCTGCTACCGAGCTTCCGAGACCTCCAAAAATATTATGTTCCTCTACCGTCACAATCAATTTTTTTTTTCTAGCAATATCTTTTATTTTTTCTTTATCTATTGGCTTAATAGTATGCATGTTTACTACAGAGCATTGAATTTTTTTATCTTGCAGAACAGATGCTGCTTCTAAACAGTTGCCTAAAATATTTCCACACCCAATAATTGCAACATCATCACCAGGTAAAATCTGCTCAGCTTTTCCAATTTTAAACTTATAATCTTTACTATTTATAACTTTCGTATTTGATCCAGCTGTTAATCTTATGTAGACGGAGTTTTCATAATTAACAGCTTCATTTAATACTTTAAATAACTCAAAAGGATCTGAAGGTACAACTATTGAAATATTTGGTATTGATCTTAACACCCCGATATCCTCAATACAACAATGGGTAAATCCTAGGTTACCCAAAACTAGACCACTAGCTAATCCAACCATACATATCTTATTTTTCATATAGCCTAAGTTTACTTTAATTTGCTCACAACATCTTAAAGTTTGAAAAGGTGCAAATGTTGTAGAAATAACTTTAAAGCCTTCACTAGATAATCCAGCTGAAACACCAATTAAATTTTGTTCAGCAATACCTACATCTATAATTTTATCTGGATATTTTTTTTTATAACGGTCTAGTCCTGCTGAAGTTGATACATCAGAAGTGGTGATCATAAGTTCTGGATATTTTTTTGCCAGTTCTATAGCAATTAGTCCAAATGTAGCCCTCATACCCAAACTTGACCAAAGTTTTATATTATTTTCTGTATTCATTAAAATTTTATAGTTCTTTCAAAATTTCTTTATAGATTGACTTAGTAATAACTGAATGATGCCAGTTATTATCATTTTCAAATAATTTAAATCCTTTACCTTTAATTGTGTTTGCTACTATAACTTTGGGTTTATTATTTGAACTTTTATTAGCTAATACATCATAAATTTCTTTAATATTATGGCCATTAATTTCCACAGTTTCACATCCAAAACTTTTAAATTTATTTTTTAAATTTTTTAAATCCATAATTGATTCATTTAAACCAGTTTGTTGAAAATTATTTCTATCTACAATGATAATTAAATTATCAAGCTTAAAATGATTTGCAGATAAAATTGCTTCCCAAATAGATCCCTCATTACATTCTCCATCTCCTAGAATAACGTAGGTTTTATAATTTTTATTTTTTTTTTTTGCTGCTAGCGCAACCCCAACTCCCAGTGATAAGCCCATGCCTAGACTTCCTGTTGAAAACTCAATACCTAATGATTTATTTATAATTGGATGACCTAATAAATTACTTCCATCTACTTCAAATGTTTCAAGATCTTTTTTTTTTAAAAATTTTTTTTCAACTAATGCCGAGTATAAAGCTAAGCATGCATGTCCTTTACTTAAAATAAATCTATCTCTATCATCATCAATATCTCTTCCCTTTTTTATTTTCATTATATCAGAATATAATACAGCCATTATATCTGCTGAGGAGAGAGCCCCCCCAATATGAGCACTTTTTGAACCCGCTTTAAAAGCAGTAAAAATTATATTTCTTCTAATGTTTTTTGCAAAATTCTTTAGTTTGTTTATCTTCACTGATTTCCACCATTGATAACAATATTTTGCCCATTAACATATGATGATTTTTCTGATGCTAAAAAAAGAATAACATCTGAAATCTCATCAGTTGTAGCAACTCTTTTTAATAAAATCTTTTCAATTTCTGATTTTATTATATCTTGCTTAGTATTTGATAGCATCAAGTCAGTTTCTGTTAAGCCAGGTGAAATTGCATTTACTCGTATATTATAATTGGAAAGTTCCTTAGATATAGTTTTAACCGAAGATAGAATGGCAGCTTTTGAACTTGAATAAGCAAATCTTCCATAATCACCATTAATTCCTGATGTCGATGATACAAATATGATATTTCCTGATTTATTCTTTATCATTTTTCTCGAAATTATTTGAGTAAAATAAATTTGTGCAAAATAATTAATTTGAAACATTTCTTCAAGCTGTTTTTCTGAAGTCATTTGAAAAAGTGAGTTAAAAAGAATACCAGCATTATTTATCAAAATATCTATATTCTTGGTAACTTTAAATATTTCATTAGCACAATTTGAGATGCTTGATTTATTTTGTAAATCAATCTTTATGATATTAATATCAACTTTATATTTTTTTTTTAAACTTAAAATAAATTTTTTAAATTCACTTGAGTTAGACCTAACACAGGCAAAAATATTTGCACCATATTTTGCAAAACCTTCGAGAGTTGCTTTTCCAATTCCTTTATTACAGCCAGTTATTATAACATTTTTATTTTTTAAAGAATTTAAATACATTTATTAAATCATTAATAAATTAATCTACAAAGTCTTCTTTTGAGAATATTTCATCTGCATTAACAGGGTTAAAGATTGTTTTTCCTGGTGTTGAATTAAATTTTTTTATAAAATTTAGATCCTCACCTGCCAAACATTTTTCACTATAATTTCTAAAATGTTTTATTCTGAAGCCATAATCTGTAATTTCTTTTAATGACTGTTTATACACATTCCCTATTTTTATATGAACATATGGGCAAGCCAGAACATCTCCAATAGATGTAATATAAACTCTATTTACAGTTGTACACCCCATAATTTTTTCCATTTTGGGGTCAAATGGGTTCCACAAATTTCTATTTAAATTTTTATATTCTTTTCTCATTTGCCTTACATGCTTAATATCTTCCTCATCACAAACAACATCATGTACTCCATTCCACATCCCAGTAGGACACGCAACATTTACTAAAGTTCTATATTTCTTTTTTTTTGAGTAATCCAACAGCAATTTAAGATCCTCACTTTTTGCATTATAATGTCCGACAGTAACATTTAAGTAAGGGTCCATGCCTGCTTCTTGAATATATTCTAAAGCTTGTATTGCTCTTCTCCAAGAGTCTTTTCTACCTCTCATTTCATCATGAAATTCTGGATCCATACTATCTAGACTAACTGACATTCGGCTAACACCATGTTTAGCCAGTTCTTTAATCATCTTTCTATCAGCTTTAAATCCATTTGTTGTTAAGTATAAATAAAATCTCTCTGGCTTAATTGCATCCAATACATTAAATAACTTATCGGGCCATAAAAGTAATTCTCCACCCTGCAAGTCCCATTCTATAAAACCCATTTCATCTGCTTCATCAGCCAGTTCTTTGATTTTATCAATTTCTAGAAAATCTTTTACGTGATCTCCAAGTGGGGAGCCTGTAAAACAATACTTACATCTTAGATTACAAGCATTATTATAGTTTAACTCAATACCTCTATGGTAAGTTCCAATTTTACCATCATTTTTTCTTAAATGATCATGAAAATGTTTTAGTTTTTCAACTAATCTTGGTTTGTTGAACCATGAGGATGCTACAGTCATATATATTAAATTATTACTTTATCTGAGTTTATATACGATGATATAAAAATTATATATAGATTTATTTCACTTACTTGGTTTTATACAAATTAATTCTGGTAAAATTAGTGTAAAGTGTGCTTTACAAGCAATTTTTTTTTTAACATATCCTTCGGCTTCAAACTTAAATAGGCCTCTATTGTTCGAAACTAATTTAGAAATAACTTTTAATTTATCACCTGGAATAACCTTTTTAAAAAATTTAATATTATTTGAGTCCGCTAAGTATAATGTTTTTCCTTTCATTCCTGGCAATGTAAGAACTATCAAAGATGACATTTGAACTAAAGACTCTACCTGAAGCATTCCAGGCATATTTGGGTCACCAGGCCAATGTACTTTAAAAAACCATTCATTTTTTCTTAAAAATTTATATCCTTCAATAGATTTTCCTGGAATAACTTTTGTAGCACAATCCATTAAAAGATATGGATCTCTATTTTTTTGTATTTTAATTATTTGTTTCTTATCTAGCTTCATAATCTATCTGATTTCAATTTCTCTAGATAAAATTTTTGTAAGATCATAACCATCCCATATTAAATTAATATTCAGTGCTTGTCCAAAGGGGACTATTCTATCTATTCCTTTAAAATTATTTTTTTCAAAGAAATTTTTGATAAAGATTCTTGAAAATCCAAAATAAGTTAATGTTTGTAAATTTCTATTGACTACTTGATTGATATTTATTAAGTTATCAATATTACACTCGTAAAAGAAACCCCACTTAGTTTTTTCAATAAAAAAATTAGAATGCATTTTTTTTAAAGTAACAACATATAAAGACTTATTAAATTTTTTAAATGAATGAATGTTCTTATTTTTAATAAGTTCAGTTACTAATTTAGAATAATTATCTACAGTTGAAATAAGAGGAGAATTATATTTTTCTATCACTAATTTATTTAGGTGGTTCCAAAAAGATTTCTTTGCTTTTGTAATAAATTTTCCTTTCCATAAGATGATATGTGGTGAAGAGCATGCATTTTGGTCTACTGCATAAGTATCATTATAAAAATTTTTTATCAAATTTTTTATTTTATGATCGGGTAGTTTCAAAAACTTTTCAGAATTGATTAAGGAAATTGAATATCTATCAGAAAAAGGAATGTCAATATTTTTTGCTTTTGTTTCAAACTTCTTTATATC
>JGI20159J14440_10000083_pt1 | contig 59797 bp, 48 predicted proteins | sample COG_09_FD_14440 | JGI IMG/M metagenome (IMG submission 14440) | reverse complement strand
CTTTTAAATGCTCTCTAAATTTTTTTTCTTTNAGAACCATGCCTTCATACAGCCAGTTCTTTATGTCTATAATTCTCCTGTTCTGAGATCCCTTGAATGTCTTCATATCAAGAGTTATTAGACCACTTTTTGCAACTTTATTTACTATCTCGCTCAATTTATTTTGTAATGTCTAAAACCTACTTTATTTTCTTGATCGTCAATTCTATCTAGGACAATATTTTGATGATCAGATATTGGTTTTTTCAAACTTCCATTGTGAAGTTTCTCATAAGTCTTAAAGTCAATTAATTTTCTCTGATCTAGTTTTTTGAAAACCTCTAATCCGCTTATTTTGGATTTCCAATCTGTAGCTATTTTACCTTCAAAAATCTTAGATTTAGATCCACTTCCATAACTTAAAAAACCAATATTATTTCCTGAAATATTTTTGTTTTTTTCATGACTTGAATAAAGCAAACTAATTAATGACATAAAGATAGATGCGGTATACATATTGCCAATATATCCACTTGCAATTTCTCCATCTTCAATCTTGCTTTCTACAAAGTTTTTGTAGAGATCAGACTTTGAAGCTGCTTTTCTCCAATCTTTAAAATCCATACTTTCTGATTGTCCTATCTCTTTTTCAAGATTTGACAATAAATCATATTTGTCTAACCAGTGAAGCCATATATCTAGCATTATTCTTCTTCCTTGAAAAGCATATGGAAGATGAAAAATTAAATGGTCCCAGTCATCTAGAAAGTCTATTTTCTTCTGGGATTGAAAATGCTCTAACCCTTCATTGATTCTATCTTGATAACATTTATTGGAATACTGACCATCAAATATTGGCTCCTCAAAATAAAAATCAAGAATTTCTTTATCACTATTGGTTAATTTTTGTACCGTGGTGTTTTTGTTGCTCAGAAATAAGTTGTCAATTTTTCTTCTTGGTTTAAAAAAATCTCCAACATGCTCCATGCTAATTCCAACTGTATTTTTAAAAGAAATGATACTAGGATTGGAAGTTAATAACATAGCAACAGCACCAGCTCCTTGTGTATATTCACCTGAAGAAGCTAATTCATATTTTGCAATATCAGAGGCAATTACAATCGCTTTTTTTTCTGGATTAATTCTTATCCAATCTAAACAGTTTTCAACTGCATCAATACCACCAATGCAAGCAAATGTAAGATCTACAACATCACAGTTTTTAAAACATCTAGCACCATGGGTTTTAGAAAGAATTTTTTCTACTGTTCCAACTGCATATGTAGCTGTTGGTTTAGCTGCATCTACAGCGCTTTCAGTTCCAAGATATATTCTGCCAATAGTGGAGGGGTCTATTTTATTATTTACAATAAGATTTAATAGTGCATTTGCAGCCATAGAGGCAGTATCTTCATTTACATCTGCAAGTGCCATATATTTTAGGCCCAATCCTTTTTCAAGTTTTGCATGAATAATATCTCTTTTTTCTGCCAAACTAACTATTGGTAAAGCAATGTTTGGTAAGTAATAATCTATTGCATCAATTCCAAATTCCATTTCTTTTTTTTAAATCATTCCTAAATCTAGCTTTGCCTCTTCACTCATCATATCTTTATTCCATGGAGGATCGAATACAATGTTAACTTTTGAAGTTTCGACGCCATGAACTTCACCAACTTTATCCTCAACCTCTTTTGGAAGGGACTCTGCCACAGGACAATTTGGAGAAGTTAAAGTCATTATAATTTCAGTATTAAATTCATCGTCGATTTTAATTTCATAAATCAAACCCAATTCATAAATATCCACTGGAATTTCTGGATCAAATATCGCTTTGAGAACATTTATAATTTTGTCCTCAATTTTTTTTTTGACACTTGCAGAATCTTTTACATCACTCATTTAAATTATTTTTTATCATCAATGAATATGCGTAAGCTTTCATCTGTTTAACCATTTCTAACAACCCGTTAGCTCTTGTAGGAGACAAATGATTAGTTAGACCAATTTCATTTATAAAATTTAGTTTTGCATCAAGTATATTTTCAGGAGACTGGTTATTTAATACTCTTATTAAAAGAGCGATTATTCCCTTTGTTATTATTGCCTCACTGTCTGCATAAAATGAAACCAGATCTTTCTCAAATTCAGCATGCAACCATACTTTTGATTGACAGCCTTTGATAATATTTTCATCACTTTTATGAGTGGAGGATATAAGAGGAAGATCTTTGCCAAGTTCAATCAGATACTCATATTTTTCCATCCAATTGTCAAACATTTCAAACTCACTAATAATTTCTTTTTCAAGATCTATAACCTGCATGAACTATTTTTTATAATAAAGATAATTTAAACTCTTTATTCCTTAGCTCAATAGACACATTATTTAAACAATTGTTGAATGATTTCTTGAAGCTTACCTACTCTAATTAACCGATAATCTTTTGATTCTACTTGACTAACCTTAGAATATTTACTTAAATAAATTGTTTTAATTCCCATTTTTGTCACCTCTTTTATCCGTTGTTCTATTCTACTAACTGGTCTTATTTCTCCACTTAGGCCAACTTCTCCAATAAAACAAATTTTATGATCAATATAAAAGTCAAAAAATGAAGATAATATTGCACAAACCATAGATAGATCAATTGCTGGGTCTTGAATTTTTAATCCACCAGTGATATTTAAAAAAACATCTTTTTGGCTTAGTTTCATACCTCCTCTTTTTTCAATTACTGCCAACAACATATTCAGTCTTTTAATGTCAATTCCATTTGCTGATCTTTGCGGATTTCCGTAAGTAGCAGCTGAGGTTAAGGCTTGAGACTCTATCATNATAGGTCTTACTCCTTCCAAACTACAACCTAAGGCAATACCACTCAGCTTTTCTTGGTTGGTTGAAATAAGCATTTTACTAGGAGAATTTACTTCTTCGAGTCCACTTTCATTCATTTCATAAATTCCAAGTTCATTGGTGCTTCCAAATCTGTTTTTGATACTTCTAACCAAACGGTACAAGTGATTTTTATCTCCTTCAAACTGAAGGACAGTATCTACCATATGTTCCAATACTTTAGGACCAGCTATTGCTCCATCTTTAGTAATATGCCCAATAATTATTATTGGAATTAGCCTCTCTTTTGCATATTTAATTAAAATTTCAGCACTGTGCTTGATTTGAGAAACACTTCCTGGAATTGCATCTATTTCTTGAGTATGAATGGTTTGTATAGAATCAACAATAATTAATTTAGGCAAAACTTCTTCACAGGTTTTAAGGATGGTATTAACTTCTGTCTCGTTATAAATATAGCAACTGTCGTTATTGAACTTTAATCTATTGGCTCTTAACTTTATTTGTTCATTGCTTTCCTCTCCTGAAATATANAATACTTTTTCTTTTANTGTTAAGGCAATTTTTAAAGTTAATGTTGATTTACCAATTCCAGGTTCACCCCCCAGTAGAATAACAGAACCTTTTACCAATCCATTACCAATTACTCTATTAAACTCTAAATCATTTATAGGAATTCTCTCCGCTTTATCTCCAGAAATATCACTTATTCGCTGAGGAGTTTTAATACTGCTTGAAATAGAACTTTTGGAAGACTTTGAAACTATTCTCTCAGAAACAGTGTTCCATTCTCCACATTCTCCACATTTACCAGTCCACTTACTTGTTTCGTGAGAGCAGCTTATGCATTGAAATATTTTTTTAGATTTTGCCATAAGCAATAATAATTAGTCACAACATACATTTAATACGTTGTGTTTTTAGAAACGGGGCTTAAATAAGTTTTAATAGTAATAAAGATGCCAATTAAACCCCAAATTGGAATTGCAGCTTTATCTGTATCTAAATAGTTGTTTAAAACACCATGCGTAAAATAAGTGGTTAGAGACAAGATGATGAAAAGGGTTAAAATTTTATAAAACTCATTTTCACATCTTATATAATATAGACCTGAGTAAACAAAAACAAGCCCTATTAATAAAACATTGATTAGAAATCCAAAAAAACCTTGTTCTGCTAAAGGACTTAGATACTCACTATGTGCATTTCCTCCATCTCCAAAATTAGTACTGATTATTGTTAAATCTTTGGACTTTTGGAATGGGGCATATACAAAAGCATAGGTTCCAGGACCCCATCCAAAAAAAGGTCTTTGCAAGAATAATTCAAGTGCACAATTCCATCTATTTAAACGTTCTAAATTTGATGCATCAGAAGAAATGTTGGACATTGATTCTACTCTTTCTGAAAAATTCTCAGTGGTGTGTTCTGCATCATTTTTTTGAACCAAGTAAGAAATTTCTGTCAAATTATAAACTATAAATATTAAAGGAATAACTAGGATACCTATTAGCCATTTTAATTTTATTTTCAAGTAATAAAGAATAAATACTCCAAAGGCCAAAACAATACTTAACCAAGCAGCTCTTGTATAACTAAAGTACAGACCAATAAGAAGTATTGCTAAAAAAACAATTAATAAAATTCTCAAGTAATTTTTTTTAGACTCATATAACAACCAAACATTAACTGGAATAACTAGTGCTAAAATTGCACCATATGAAGTGTGGTCTTTAAAAAATGGCCACATTACCCAATGACCTGCTTCTTCACTAAAACTATTTATCATGTGGTTGACTAATGTATAGCAAGTCACCATTACCATGGCAAAAAGATAAGCGAAGAAAAATTGTTTGATTTGTTTTTTTCCTTTTTTGAAAAAGTGAATTCCGTAAAGAAGAATGGGAATAATGAACCAGCTTCTAGAAATTAAAAACTTAAAGGAAACCATAGGAATTTCACTGACTATAGAGGTTATAAATATCCATAGTACTTGAATAAAAACTAATATTATTATAGGGTTTTTATAATGTAGAAGATCTTTTTTAAGATTTTTTTCATAGAGCGCTTTAAATAGAAACATTAATGTAAATACCAGCAGCAATGGTTCTGTTGGAAAATAAAAACCTATTCCAAGCAAGTCTAAATTTTCAAAATTAAAAGAAAGAGGGGTGCAAAAAACTATAGTTAGAAAAATTAATTCCAACCTAAAAACAAATAGATAGCCAAGTAATATGACTAAAGGAAGCGCTAGTAGGTAGAAAATATCAAAGTAAATTAAAATTGAGTTTAGTATGATGAATAAAATCATCAAAAAGTAAGAAATTCTTCGGCTAAGAAATCCTTTAAACATTAATCTTTTAAAAGTTCTATTTGGTTCTTGACTAGTATGCTTACAATTGCTAGTAAAACAGACGAGAATGTTGATAAGACTACAATTAGCCATCTAATTGGGTAAGCCTTTTTTTCTGCGGGATTGGCTTTCTCAACAATGAATTTATGAGATAGATAGCTGGTTGCATCACTTTCAGCCTGTTCGTAGGAAGTTTCCATTGTAGCAAGTCTTTCAGAAAGGAACTCTACTTTAACTTGGAAAGATTTAAGTAAAGAGCCGTATTTTTCTGTCATAGTCATTTTAGTTTTAAATGATTTTTTTATCTCAGAATCTTTAGAATTTACATAGCCTTCAGTTAGTGCTCTGTAGGCATCGTTGGTTACCACTCCAAGAGAAGATAGTTTGGACATCGTATCTCTAAGGGTCTGCATTTGTGCAGTTATTTTATCGAGTTTTTCTTTTTTAATTTTAAAATCTGTCAAAGCTCTTTCATGAATCATTGCATTTTTTGTATTGTCAAATAACAATGCAATTTCGTTGGCAATTAATGCTGCTGTGTCAGGACTTTTGTCTAAAACAGTAATTAATACAGCACCATTGTTATTTCTTCTAAAATTTATATTTTCTAAATAAGTTTTGGTTAAATCTGTATTGATATATTTTGATTCCAAATCAATTTCATAATGCTTAAGAAGGTTAAATTTATCTATAATTTTACTTCTTATACTACTGGATTCTAAAATCTGAAGCATTTGTTCTGCCTCTTCGTTCTCCCCAAATTTAGAAACGCTTTGGTCTTCTGTAATTACTTCGCTGAATGTTACTGAACTTGTCTTTGCAGGATAAAGTGTTACAGTAGATTCAAATTTCTCATCCATTAAAAGAGAGACTATACTGGAGGCCAATAATGCAATAATTCCAATAGTTATTAATGGATTTTTATTTTTCCATAAAAAAGAAATTAAGTCGTAAGATTGATTTTCGGATGAATTCATTTTTCAATTTTAGTTTTACAAATGTAAGTTATAGCATGAATCTCTACAAATTAAGAGGATTTATCGTGTTTTAAAAGGCTGTAAAACTGGTTCCAATTGATAACTTTTAAAAATAANCCAATAATTCCACCACCAATTACATTCAATATTATTTTTTCTAACCAATTAATACTTANATTATTCTCTACAGTATAGACCATTGTAATAAACAATATAGTAAATGAAAAAATCCGAATTATTGAAAGTAAATAATATTTAAAATTAAATATNTTATAACATAATGCAATTTGAAATACAAGGATGAAAAATTGTGTAAAAGCACTAGCAAAAGCTGCTCCAGAAGAACCCTTATCCGGAATAAGTAATAGGTTTAATGAAATGTTTATTAAAATCCCAAAAACGGCCAATATATTTAATTGTTTCATACTTCCTTTTGCAGTTAATAAAGTCCCAAATATATAGTTACATGAAACAGCTATAAACGAGATCATTAACCAACCAAAAGTTTCGCTAGAGTGCAATAATGAAGAACCATTTATTTCATATCTCCAATTAAGAATTTCCATTTTATAGGTCCATACAGTAACACAAATAATTAAAGCAAAAAAATAAATTAGCTTGAAAGACAACCAAGAAACTGGAAGAACACTTTGCTTTTCTTTGATCAATCTAGAAAATATTGGAAGTAATAGACCAGCAAATAAGTATCCAAGCATATTAAAAGCCATAAAAAATCTATAACCATGGGCATAGTTAGCTACTTCAATATTCCCTCTTATTCTCTCTACCATCACCACATCAGAATAGTAGTATACGGACATTAAAAAAATCAAAAGAGCATAAGGCATACTTTTTTTTACAATCATTTTAAAAAATAGTTGATCCCACTTTAGACTTGGTAATTGGGTATGTTTTATTAAAAATGAAAAACCTATGAAAACAGTAATTAAATACGCTACAGTTTGAGATAGGATGAAGAAGTCAATAGTTATAATTGCATTATTAGCAATACTGTATAGGAAATAACCACAGAAAAATATTAAAATCAATCTATCTGTAATAGATAAAATGCTGTCTTTTTTAAATAAAAGAAGTGCAGATAAATTAGATCTAATAAATAGAATTAAAGCCACTAAAACTTGATTAAATCCTATTATAATTAACCATTTCATTTCTTTTGCTGAAAGCTCGAAAATTAACCCCATTAGTAAAAGAATACTGATGTAAAATGCGCTTAAGATTAATTTTAGAGAGAAAATTCTTGAGAAATGTTTTTGAAGTAATTGATTGTTTTGGGCGATGTTTCTAGTATTGAAGTTATTAACTCCCATGTCTAAAATGATATTGAATATAAAAGACAAGCTCAATAAAGAAAAATAAGTTCCATAAGAACCTGGACTATCTTGCTCTGTAATTTTTAATATCTCAGCATCAATTCCAATAATATAGAAAGGTTTAATGACTACATTTAGTAGGAGAACTAGTATTAAATTGGAAAGAAATTTTTTTTTCATTAATCCTTTTGGTAAACTCTTACTACTCTGTTAGAAATAGAACTTATAATCTCATAGGGAATTGTGTTTGCAGCATCTGCCATTTTAAAAATAGAATGGTTATTTCCAAATATTTCTACTCTATCGTTGACATTTAAATTAGAATCAGAGATATCTATAAATAGCATATCCATACAAATATTTCCAATCGTTGGATAAATAGCATTATTAATAAAAACACTTCCTTTACCGTTTCCTAAAGATCTAGAAAATCCATCTGCATATCCTATTGGAACAATTGCAACTTTTAATTTTTTTTCTGATTGATTATTTACTCCATAACCAATATAATCGCCTTTATTGACTGTCCTTATTTTTGATATTCTAGAAACTAAAGATGCTACGTTAGAAAGCTTTTTACTTTTAGAAACGCCATATAAACCTATCCCTAGCCTTACCATTTGCAGACTTTGTTCTGGATAATTTTCTATTCCTGCTGTATTTAGAATATGCTTATTTGTTTTAATCCCTAATGAAGATTCAATTTCTAAAGACATTCTATGGAAGTAATCAAATTGTTGTTGAGTTAGTTTTTTACCATTTTTTTGATCACTTGCAGCTAAGTGACTAAAAACCCCTTCAACTTTTATTTCTGGTTGGCTTAATAAAAAGCTACATAATTTTTTAATATCTACAGAATCAAATCCCATTCTATTCATGCCCGTATTTAATTTTATGTGAATAGGATAATTTTTCATCCCCATTAAGATAAGTTTCTTAGTGAATTCGTCCAATTGATATAAATCGTATATGGAAGGAGTTAACCTGTTTTCTATTAAATTATCCATCGATTTTTGTTCTACATTCATTACTAGAATTGGAGACTTTATACCATTTTCTCTTAGTTCCACACCTTCATCTGTATATGCTACTCCTATGTAGTCGATATGATTTTGCTCTAATATTTTCGCAGATTCGATTAGTCCTGTTCCATAGCCAGCTGCTTTAATCATAACAAGTAATTTTGTTTTTGGAGCAAGTAAATTTCTGTAATAGTTTAAGTTTTTAATTAGGCTAGAAAGATTTATCTCTAAAACTGTATTGTGTTTTTTCTGTTCTAGTTTCAGGTAAATCTTTTGAAAATCGGCAACTTTTTCCCCTTTAATCAAGATATAGTGATCTTTGAAAATAATATTATTAAAGTGTTTTAAAAATTCAGATACGTTTCTAAAAATTAAATATTTATTGGGAAATAGTTTAATGTTCTTATAGAGTTCTTTCCCAATTCCTATAAACTGTGTTATTTCGTAGCTTTCTATTAATTCTGAGAGTTCTTTAAAATTGGGTTTTTTTTCATTCAAATCTGAAAGAATTAAAGTAGTCTTAGAAGACCCGCATTCAGATTTTAAGGTTTCAAGAGAAATTTTAAGGGATTGAAAATTGTTCTGGTAAGAATCATTTATAATAATCGAATTACTAATTCCAGATTTTTTTTCAAATCGTAAAGCAACTTCAGGGAGAAATGGACTTAAAGCTTTTATGTCCTTTGAGTCGTATTTTATTTGATTTAAAAATCCTAGACAGCAAATAAAATTTTTTGCAGAGTTCTCGTCTTTTTGTTGGATGAAGAACACTTCTTTTCTATTGTTGTATTCAAAGTGTATTTCTTGTCCTTTTTCTACAATATTTCTTTTAAAATTAAACTCGTTATTTTTAAAATAAGTGTGAATGGTTCCTTTTAAAATCTTTTCTTTTTCAATTCGTAGTTCATCGATTGAATTAAAGTTTTCAATATGTTCTTTCCCAATATTTGACAATATCACATGAGAGGGCTCAATCATTTTCTTCATTAAATCCATTTCTCCAGGCATAGAAATTCCTGTTTCAATGATAGCTAATTCGTGATACTTGGTTAAAGAAAGCAAGGTTAAAGCTGCTCCAAATTGTGAGTTATAACTTTTTGGACTCCTGAGAACATTTATTTTTTCTTGTGCAATAAAGTTTATCCATTCTTTTATAACTGTTTTCCCATAACTTCCTGTTACTGAAAGCACTGGAATTTTAAAAGTTTTTCTGTGGAAGTTTGCCCATTTCTGTAGTGCAGCTAACGTGTTTTCAACCACCAAGTAGCCTGCATCTTTTTTTATTTTTAAAGGAGTTTTGTGAGTTATAAATTGTTTTATTCCATTTTCATAAACTTGGTTAATATACTTATGCCCGTCGTTAAAATTTGTTTTAAATGCTAAAAAAACGTGTTCATTATTTTGAACAAATCTTCTGCTATCGTAATGAACATTACTAATGGGCGAATCAATATTTCCTATACATTTCCCACCAGTTATTTTAGAAATATCTCGAAGAGTATATGAGTTGTTTATCTGCAATTTTTTGAACTAATAGTTTATGAACGAATAAATTAAACAAAATGTTATGTTGATAACATTCAAATAAGGACATTCACACATTATGTAAAAATATTGAATTTTGTATCGAAATCTTAATATTATGGACGAGTTTAATTTTAAATCCTTAGAAAGTTTAGCAAGTGAGCTGAAAGTAGGAGTCTTTAAAATAAATAGCGGAGCTCTTAACTCAGAAGATATTCTTTCTCTTTTGGATTCATCAAGACAGCTACATGAACGGCTTGCGGTACTGCAATATCTACTAGAAAAAGCCCCAAATAAAGAAACAGTTTCCGAACAAAAGAAGGAAGAAGATTCAACTAATGTTGAGGAAAATCAAATTAATTTAATTGATGTAATCGTTGAGGAAGAAGCTAAAACAGAAAAAGCAGATATAAATATTTCAACTGATTTTAAATCTGTAAATGAAATACATTCAGATAGTCCACAAACTTCTTTAGCCGATCAATTTGGACAACAACCAATTTCTGATTTAACCAAAGAAATAGGTATTAATGAAAAGTTTTTAATAACAGAAAATTTATTTTCTGGAGATAGCCAGGCTTGTTCAACTGCAATTAAGGACTTGAACGAATTTCAAAATATGGAACAGGCAAGTGATTTTTTAAAAAATTCATTGTCTAAAAAAAACAACTGGAACCCAAAGTCTAATCAAGTAAAAAGATTAATTAATTTGGTAGAAAGAAGATACCAAATTAAATGATTAGATTTTTTTTACTTCTTACCTTTCTTTTTTCTTTTGAAGTTCAGTCTCAAACCCCAAATTTTTCAAGATATGTTGACACTCTTTGCAGCAACTACTTTATGGGCAGAGGCTATGTTAATGATGGACACTTAAAAACAGCAAATTTTTTAGAAGAAAAGTTTAAAGAAATTAATTTGAAACCTCTTGGTAACAGAAATTTTTTTCAGTATTTTAATATAGATGTGAATACTTTCCCATATCCAGTTGAAGTTAAACTAGATAATAAAACATTGATTCCAGGGATAGACTTTGTGATAGCTCCAGAGTCTAGAGGAACCAAAGCAACCTATAATGTCTTAAACGCTAACTTAAATAATTGGAAATCTTTTTTAAATTCAAAAAAAGACTTTAGAGAGACAATTGTTTCTTTAGATGTTTCTGGAATTTTGGATAGAGATACCATTTCGATGTATAATGAGTTACGAAATATTTTAAATAAAATCTTTCCAGTATTATGGATTTCAGATGAAAAATTAGAGTGGTCTATTGCAGAAAAATCTTCAAATTTGCCGTTGATAAAAATTGCAAGTAAATCAGTAAATTTTGATTTCTCAACTGTTCACCTTGACATTGAAAATAAATTTCAAAAATCGTTGAAGACTCAGAACGTTCTAGGTATGGTTAGTGGAAGTAGAAAAAAATCTATAATTATCTCTGCCCATTACGATCATTTAGGAATGATGGGACAAGTTAAATTTCCTGGTGCTAATGACAATGCAAGCGGAGTAAGTTTACTACTTAATTTAGCTTCTCATTATTCTAAAAACCCCCTTAAATACAATATTATTTTTATTTGTTTTGGTGCTGAAGAAGCTGGTTTAAAAGGGTCTAAGTATTTTACAGATCATCCTACATTTGACTTGAAAAAAGTGAGTTTTCTTATTAATTTAGATATTGTTGGGACTGGAGAAGAAGGCATTGTAATTGTAAATGCTCTTGAAGAAAATAAAGCAGCAAAAAAAATTGGGGAAATAAATACAAGGTTAAATTATTTTAAAAAAATTAAAATACGAGGTCAATCCCCAAATTCTGACCATTACTGGTTTTCCCATCACCAAGTACCCTCGATTTTTATTTATACTATGGGTGGAATTCAAGCCTATCACGACCCGCTGGATAAGTCGGAAACATTGCCTTTAAATAAAATAGAAGACTTATACCATCTAATTATCGATTTTGTAAATGGATTTTGAAGGGTCTTTATATTTAGGATTTTTGAGGTTTAGATTTTATTAGATAAATTCCACAAAAAATTACTAGACATAAATAAAATTGAACTATACCAAAACCTTCTCCATCAATCACACCCCAAAATATGGCTACTATTGGAATTAAGTACGTTACCGAAGATGCAAATACAGATGATGTTTCTTTAATCAATAAATTAAAAATCCAAAAAGCCAATCCACTTCCTAAAATTCCAAGAATATTTATAAAAAGAAAATTCAAGTAATTGGGGTCGTTATTTATCAAATTATTTGCAAAACCTGTCTTAAAAAAAAGCAATAGTCCAGCTATTGGACCAATAAATATAAAAGACCAACTGGTAATTTTTAATGCAGGAATATCTTGAAGATAAGTTTTAATAATGTTTATGTTTAAGGCGTAGCAAGCAGATCCTAAAACTGGAAATAATGCATATAAAATAGAACTAGAGAAAATATCACCTCCTGTACTTAAAAATATTAAACTAGTTGCTCCAATTAAACCCACTAAAACGCCAATTACTGCTCTAAAATTTGTTTTTTGCTTGAATATCATCACCCCAAATAAAAGCGTGAAAAGAGGAGTTATAGAATTTAATATTCCATTTAAAGAACTATCTATTTTGGTTTGTGCTTTAATAAACAAAAAATAGGGTATTACACTTCCAATTATGGCTGATAGTAGAAGAACAAAACCAGTTTTCTTTTGAATTTTGAAAAAACTTTTAATTCCAAGAGGAAAGAAAACAAGAAATACAATAAATATTCTGTAAAGTGTTATTTCTATGGGCGAGTAAGTAGTTAAGGCTTTTTTCATTAAAATAAATGAACTTCCCCATATTATACCTAAAACACAAAGTGTAAAAATCTGATTAATTTTTTTTGAAAAATCCATTTAGTCAACCTCAAATATATCTTTTGTAGCCTTTCTAACTTTTTTATCATACTGAGAATTATCAGTTTCAGATCTGTATCCAATTGCAGCAACCACTCCTGCACTCAAGCTTTTTTTATCAATATCTAGAAAATCATTGTACTTTGTAGTTTCGAACCCCTCAATAGGACAAGAATCTATTTTTAGAGAAGCACATGCAGTCATTAAATGAGTCAAAGCGATATAAAGCTGGTTTTTAGTCCATTCAGAGATTTCTTCAGAACTTTTATTAATTAGGGTTTTTTTTAAAAAGTCACCATATCCTTTGTTTTTTTCAATGGGTATTTCTTGACTTAGCGATTTATTCTCAATATAAGAGTCAATATCTTTTTCAAATACTTTAGTAGAATTACAAAATATGAAAAGATGTGAAGCGTCAGAAACTTGAGACTGGTTGTAAGAAAATTTCCTTAATGCCTCTTTTTTAACCTGATTTTCAATGATAATTACTTTAAATAATTGTAATCCATAAGATGTTGGAGCAAGTCGAATAGACTCTTTAATTATTTCTATATCAGAAATTGGAATTTTCTTATCGGGATTAAATTTTTTAGTAGCATATCTCCACTTATAATAATCGATTATATCCATATTTGACTCAATATTACCACAAATAAAGTTCTCAATGTGTTTTGTTAGGTAATTTCATTGTAATTTAATACAACGTAGCAAGAGTATGTTGACAAGTCATATATTTATATTGAAAATTAAATATTAAAAATGCAGACTAGAAAATATCAATGGAAAAAGAAAGAAGTTAACCAGCCAACAAGCCTCCATTTAGCTAAAGAACTTAATGTTTCTAAAGTTATTTCAGAAATTTTAGTCGCAAGAGGAATTCATGATTTTGATTCTGCCCAAAATTATTTCAGGCCCAATGAAACACAATTTCAAGATGGGTTTTTAATGAAAGGAATGGATGTTTCTGTAGAAAGATTGAATAAAGCTATTTCCAATAATCAAACTATTCTTGTTTATGGAGACTACGATGTGGATGGAACATGTTCAGTTGCTATGATGGTTCGTTTTTTAAAACACCTAAAAGCCAAAGTTTTGTATTACCAACCTCATCGAGAAACTGAAGGTTATGGCATCTCATTAAAAAGTGTAGAGTGGTCCAAAGAAAATAAAATTGATTTAGTAATCGCTTTAGATTGTGGAATTAAAGATTTTCTTGCTGCAGAAGCATATGCCAATGAAAATATTGATTTAATTATTTGTGACCACCACAACCCCTCTGAAACACTTCCAAATGCATTTTCAATATTAAATCCTAAGCAATATGATTGTACTTATTCATTTAAAGAGCTTTGTGGATGCGCTGTGGGTTTAAAGCTTATTCAAAGTTATGTCCATAAGTTTGATTTAAAACTTGACTTTAGCCCCTATTTTCAGTTAGCAGCCGTTGCATCTGCTGCAGACGTAGTTCCCTTAATTAATGAAAATAGGCTAATTACTTATTTGGGGCTTTCAGAAATAAATAAAAATCCAATTGAACCATTCGGATTACTTTTTTCAAAATTAAATAAGTTGAACGAAATTAACCTCGGGGATTTGATTTTTAAAATTGCTCCAAGAATAAATGCAGCAGGGAGATTAGATACCGCATTGTTGGCTGCAAAATATTTGATATCCGATTCTCAAGAGTCCGATCAAGGATTAAATAAAATAGAGACTATTAATGAAAAACGCAGAAAATTAGACGAATTAATAACTCAACAAGCATTAAAAGATTTAGATGAACAACCTAAAGATAGATTCACTAATTTAGTTTTTTCTGATAGTTGGCACAAAGGGGTAGTTGGAATTGTGGCATCAAGAATTATTGAAACTTATTATAAGCCGACCATTGTCTTATGTGGACAAGGAGATATTATCACAGGTTCAGCTAGATCTGTAAAAGGATTTGACCTATATAGCATATTAGAAAATTTGAAACATTATTTTGTGAGATTTGGAGGCCACAAATATGCAGCAGGTCTAAGTTTGAAAAAAGAAAATTTAGCGTCATTTAAGGAAGATTTTGAAAATGAAGTTGGAAAACATATTCAAGAGCAAGATCTTATTCCAGAAATTAATATTGATTCTGAGCTTTCTTTACACCAACTTTTTCAAGGAGTCAATAATCAATCAATTCCTAAAATTTATAGAATTTTAAAGCAAATGGAACCATTTGGTATTGGCAATCCAAAACCAGTTTTTCTTTTTAAAGGATTACGTCTTGAAAGTCCAGCTAGAATTGTTGGTGAAAAGCATTTAAAGTTTAGTTTTTCAGATTCTTCTAAGGAAAATAAAATTGATGGTATTTGGTTTAGTAGTCTTTCTTTTTTAAAAATTCTAAAAGACCAAGAAACCATGGATGTTGTAGGTACCATAGATGAGAATTATTTCCGAGGCAACAGAACCATGCAAATAATTATTAAAGATATAAGAGTTAATTAATCTTTATTTTTTCTTGAGTCAGAAACAATGTGAAGATCTCGTTGAGGGTAAGGAATTTTTATTTTGTTATTTCTAAATGCCTGATCAATTGTTAGTCTTATATCACTTTTAATATTTACAATTTCCCACGTTTGTTGTGCCCAGAAATAAACATTAAATCTAAGTGCATGATCTCCAAAATCTTCTAGTTCAATTGTAATGTTTCTTCTTTTTTCTACCAGCGGATGTTTTAGGGCACTTTGGTAAAGGATTTCTTTTACCATTTGGGTATCAGAACCATAACCCACTCCTACAGAAATATTAAACCTTGTTACCTTATCACTGATAGTCCAATTAATTACCATATCAGTAGTTAAGGAATTATTTGGAACTATAATTGTTTTCCCATCTAATGTTTTTAGTTGAGAGGTTCTAATAAAAATATTATCCACTTTACAAATTTCGTGATTGGGCATTTCTACCACATCTCCTACTTTTATGCTGCCGTCAAAAAGTAAAATAATACCTGAAAAAACATCTGAAATTTGGTTTTGAAGCGAAAGTGTAAGTCCTAAACCTACAGCAGCTACACCCGCGGTTAAAAAAGTAATATCAATTCCAATTCCTTGAACAGCAACAATGACTGCAACCAAATAAATTACATATTTACTTAGTTGGGTTATGGAGTAAGTTCCAGCTTCATCAATCCATTGTTTTTGCCTTGTTGATCTTAGTATTAAAACCCTGAAAAGACTTATGGATATTTTAGAAATTATTATGACAAAAATTAAGTAAAAAAGTTTACCAATAGTGAAACTAAACCTTTCGTAGACACCATCTACTTTTGAATCATAGTCAAACCCAAAAATTTCTTGATGAGAAAGAGAATTTATTTGATCGTATAAAAGTGATTCAAGAGCTAATATACTGAAGACGAGTAGTAATACCTGTTTTAAAAGTTTTTTAATATTCCTTAGTCTTCCTTCAACAATCCATCCTTTTTGTTTTAAAACCCGTTCTAAGTTTTTGTTAATCCAGTTATTTACAATTAGCCAAACTAATACTACTACTCCAAAAAGACTTAGGTTAAGTAAATGTTGTTGTAAATATTCTATTACATCCATAATTTATTGTGTTACAATTATACCTAATTCATTGGCAAATATATTGCGTACTTTGGTTAATTCCTTAATTTCTTTAATTATTGACTCATTGGATTCATTGGAGTTCATCTCTTTTAATGCTTGTTGCTTCTCTAAAATAAGATTTTCAGTCACTCTTAGTTTAAAAATAAAAACAGACTCTTCGGCTGCTTGTTTTAAACGATCAGACTCAATTTTTGTATGAATTTGGTGTTTGTTTTTCCAATTTTCACTTAAAATGTTCTGCGAAGTTGTTAAGTCTGCAACTAAACTAGTTAGATTTGGATTTTGTACAAAATGTTGTTCATTTAATACTAGTCCTTTTTCCAACCCTTCTAAAAACTCATTAAAAACCAACTGATATTTCTCATTTTTGTAGGAAAGTTTATCGGATAAAATTTCCTCTACTATAAATTGGGCTAAAGGATATTCTACGGTTGATTTTTCATTTTCGTTCATTACCTCTACTTTAATAGAATGTGCTCCATAACTTAACATTAGTCTTATTAAGTCCTGCTCTTGGTTGCTTAAATCGTGTTTAATCCCCTTTTGAAATGTTTTACTAGGTAAGTTATTTGGAGTTATAGATGGAAGAGAATTGGAAGATTGAGGCTCTCTTTTAGAACGTAATTTTTTTTGAATTTCAGTAATAAGAAGTTGCTCATCCATTTCAAATATTTGAGCAGTTTTTTTAATGTAAACCGATCGAGATACTGCATCTGGAATAATAGAAATGGAAGTAATTATATCATTAATAGTTTTAGAAATATTTATTGGATCGTTCTTCGTTTTTTCAAGTAAGTGATTTGCTTTAAATGAAATAAAGTCAGTTTGCTGGTCATTTAAATAAGATCTAAAATCTTCAGTAGATAATTGATGGGAATAACTATCAGGATCTTCTCCCTCTGGAAACAAAACTACTTTAACACTTAAACCAGCTTTTAATAACATGTCCACTCCCCTAAAAGAAGCGTTAATTCCAGCTGGATCGCTATCATATAGAATTACAACATTATTTGTAAATCTTTTTATCAGCCTAATTTGACCATCCGTTAGCGATGTTCCACTTGAGGCAACAGCATTTTTCACCCCGTTGTGATGAAGAGAAACAACATCGGTATAACCTTCTACCAGCAAACATGAATCGCTTTTAATAATTTCACTCTTGGATTGGAACAATCCATATAGAACATTACTCTTATTGTATATGTCGCTTTCCGGGGAGTTGAAGTATTTTGCAACTTTTTTATCTGTTCTTAAAGTTCTGCCTCCAAAGCCTATTATTCTTCCAGTTATATTATGAATTGGAAAAATTATTCTTCCGCGAAAAAAATCATAGGTACCTTTTTCACCTTCTTTTATTAATCCAGATTTTTTTAATGGTTCTAGGCTGTAGTTAGAATTTTTTGCTTCACTTTCCAGAGCATTATAATCGTCTGGAGAGTAACCAATTTCAAATTCTTCTATAGTGTTTAGATTATAACCTCTTTTTTTTAAATAGGACAATCCAACAGATTTCCCTTCGTTGGTCTCCGTTAAAGATTTTTTGAAAAACTCATTAGCAAATTGGTGGGCTAAATACAATCCTTCCTTTTGGTGCTTTGCCGCTATTTGTTCTTCAGTTTCTTGAGTTTCTTCAATTTCAATATTGTATTTATTGGCGAGCCATTTCAGTGCTTCTGGATAGGATAAATGTTCGTGTTCCATTAAAAAGGATACTACATTCCCCCCCTTTCCAGAGCTAAAGTCTTTAAATATCCTTTTCCCAGGAGAAACCATAAAAGATGGCGTTTTTTCATTTGCAAATGGGCTTAGACCTTTAAAATTTGAGCCTGATTTTTTCAAATGAATAAAATCGCCAATTACTTCTACAATATCTGCAGAATCAAAAATTTTCGCTATTGTTTCTTGGGGAATCAAATTAATTTTTTAATGTAAAATTATGGGTTTACTGCATAAAAATACGAATAGTTCATTGTACACAATGCAATTTTAAAAAAATGCATCAACATTTAGCCATAGATTTTTAATTACCTATACATTTGTGTAAAATTAACAAAATGAGTAAAGATCAATACCAAGCACACGACTATTACTTTATGGACGAACTTCTATCTGATGAACACAAATTAATTAGAGACTCTGCAAGAGCATGGGTAAAAAAAGAAGTTTCGCCAATTATTGATGATTATTATGAAAGAGCAGAATTTCCCAATCAAATTCTAAAAGGCCTTGCTGGTATTGGAGGATTTGGACCCTATATTCCTGAAGAATATGGAGGAGCAGGGTTAGATCAAATATCCTATGGCCTAATTATGCAAGAATTAGAAAGGTGCGATTCAGGTTTAAGATCTACGTCTTCTGTTCAGAGTTCATTAGTAATGTATCCAATTTATAAATTTGGTAGTGATGACCAAAGAAAAAAATATTTACCCAAATTAGCCAGTGGAGAAATGATTGGCTGTTTTGGGTTAACAGAACCTGATTTTGGATCTAATCCAGGAGGAATGACTACCAATTTCAAAGAAGATGGAGATCATTTAATACTAAATGGAGCCAAAATGTGGATATCCAATGCTCCGTTTGCTGATATTGCTGTAGTTTGGGCAAAAGACCCTAATAACAGAATAAAAGGAGTTATTGTGGAAAGAGGGATGGAAGGTTTTCAAACACCAGAAATGCATGGAAAACATTCCCTGAGAGCTTCTGCAACAGGAGAGCTTATTTTTAATAATGTGAGAGTCCCAAAAGAAAATATCTTACCAAATAAAGATGGTCTTGGAGCTCCATTAATGTGTTTAGATTCTGCAAGATATGGTATTGCTTGGGGAGCAATTGGCGCAGCAATGGATTGCTACGATTCAGCACTGAGATATTCCAAGGAAAGAATCCAATTTGGAAAACCAATAGCTAGCTTCCAACTTATTCAAAAAAAGCTTGCAGAAATGATTACAGAAATTACCAAAGCGCAGCTTTTAACTTTCCGTCTAGGGCAACTTAAAAATGAAGACAGAGCAACTTCTCCTCAAATATCTATGGCTAAAAGAAACAATGTGGATATGGCTTTGAAAGTAGCTAGAGAAGCAAGACAAATTCATGGCGCAATGGGAATTATGAATGAGTATTCTGTGATGAGACATATGGCCAATTTAGAATCTGTAATTACTTACGAAGGAACGCATGATATTCATTTGTTGATTACTGGTCTTGACATAACTGGTATTCAAGCTTTTAGTTAACCCACTGAAAAGAACTTATCATTTCTTCCAAATCTTCAATGATAAAACTAATGCAAGGCTTCAATGAGTCGTAGTTGGGTTTCGTTTGAAAAAGTAATTGTCCTGAAAAAAAATGTTGAGAACTATCCGTTATTGTAAAAGCATAATTACAAGCAGTATTGCCTTTTATTTCATAGGCTAGTGCAAAAACTTTTTCATCTTCATTTTTCCAAACTCTTTCTACAATAGCAGATGATTTAAAGCTGTGTTCGTAGACCATTTTTCTAAATCCCTCTGACATTTCTAAAAGATTGTCATTCAGCTCAAAATATTCACATAAGACTTCTGCTTTAAATTCAGGGAAAATAATAGTTTTGCTGCATTCAGGATAGNNTTTAAATTTTTGTTCCCATGAAGCATAATCGGGAAGTTTAAAGCTAAACATACAAGAATCTTTTATATCGTAAAAATCTTTNACTGGTAAGTCTATTCTCAAGTAACTTTTTGGTTTTGGGAAAGTTTTTTCTCTTGAGCAACTTAAGGCNACAANTAAAATAGATATTAATAAATATTTTNGGAAATTAATCAATTCTAACTTTTAGTTTCTTNATTCTTCTTTTATCCGATGCTTCCACTGTAAAATGGTAATTTTGATAGGAGATTCTTTCATTTTTTAATAAAATCTTACCTGCTTGCTCAATACAAAATCCAGCTAAAGTGTCAGATTCTCCCTTAGCTTTCTCAAAAATTTTCCCATCTATATTTAAAATTTTATAAAAGTCAATTAAAGGAGTTTTTCCATCAAAAATATAATTACGCTCATCAATTTTTAAAAATGTAACGTCTCTTTCGTCAAATTCGTCGGTGATATCTCCAACTATTTCTTCAAGTACGTCTTCTAAAGAAACTATTCCAGACGAACCTCCATATTCATCAACAACAATTGCTATATGGGTTTTTTCTTCCTGAAACTCTTTAAGCAAGTCATCAAGTTTTTTATTTTCAGGTACGAACTTAGCATCTCTTAATAGCTGTTTCCAGTCATATTTAGAATCTTCGTTCATATTGGCTAATAAATCTTTAACATATAAAATGCCTTTTATCTGATCAAAAGTTTCTTCGTAAACAGGAATTCTAGAAAACTTAACAGTTTTCAGTTCGTTAATTAGAGATTTATAATCTAAATCAGTTCTAAACGCTAAAACATCGGTTCTAGGGGTCATAATTTGTTTTACATCGGTGTTTCCAAATTTTGATATCCCTTCTAAAATTTTTTTCTCCTCATTATTTTCTACACTATCTTTTGTTAAATCAAGTGCATGCTTTAGCTCTTCCGAATTTAATAGCTCGATTTTTTTATCAATTTTTTTATCAATTATTGACGTGCTAGATATTAGTAAATTACTTAAAGGGTTGAAAATAATTTTTAAAATGGTAATAGGTAATGCCATTATTTTTGAAAATCTTATGTTGTAACTGTTCGCATAAACTTTAGGAATAACCTCCCCAAATAGCAATATTATAAATGTGACAGAAACTACTTGGATAATGAAACTAGTTATAAAGTTTTGTGTTTTAGAAGGGAAAATTTCACTCATTATTATTGAAGAAACTATAACTATAGCCACATTAACTAAATTATTTCCAATCAATATTGTAGCTAAAAGTTTTTTTGGGCTTTCTAGTAATTTTAAAACTCTGTTGCTGTTTTTGTTGTCAGTTTCGTTAGANAAATNTANCTTCTGCGAATTTGATAAGCCGAAAATTGCTACCTCAGAACCTGAAAGAAGAGCGGATAAAAAAACTAAAATCAACATAGCTAAAGCCCATATTCCAAGATTAGGATTTGAAAAATCTACAATAATTAAAGGTTTTAATAAAAATTTAAAAGCAGGGGGAATTTCCAATTCGTGTTATTTGATTTAAAATGGTAAATCATCATTTTCATCTGGCGATGAAAATTCCTTTTCGGGGGATGGTTTACTTTCATTTTCAACAGGTTTCCCTGGACTAGAGCTTCCCATAGATTCTCCAGTACTACCTAGCATAGTGAGACTATCGGTAATTACTTCTGTCGAATATCTATTGTTCCCTTCTTTATCTTGCCAAGTTCTTGTTTTAAGTTTCCCTTCTATGTATACTTTGGCTCCTTTCTTTAGATATTTCTCTGCGATCTCTGCAAGTCCCCTCCAGGCAACAATATTGTGCCATTCTGTTTGAGAAACTTTTTCACCTGTTTTTCTGTCTTTATAATTTTCTGAAGTTGCAATTGAAAAATTTGCTACTGCCGCTCCATTTTCTAAATGCCTTACTTCTGGGTCTTTTCCAAGGTTACCGATTAGTATTACTTTATTTACACTACCTGCCATGATTTATTTTTATCCTATCAAATTTAATTATAATCTATGAATACTTATGTTTTGATTTATATAATTTTCAACAATTTTTGGAACTGGATATTCGTTCAATTTTTTTATTTCAATTCTTTCGTATTTCTTGTTTTGAAAAAGTTTTTTTATTTCAAACTCCCAGAAAGTAACATTTAGCTTTTGATGTGTTAAAAGATGGGTAACTTCTGTTTTTTTGGAAAGAATAGAAGTTTTAATTAAGTCTTTAGGTGGAGAGAAGGATTCTATTGGTTCTTCAAAAAGTGGAAACTGATACATGTTTTTCCAAATATCATTTTTAATTCTTTTTTCTAAAAAAATAAATTTTTCACTCTTTAAAATTATAAAATTAAAAAAACGTTCTTTTTTTATGATTTTCTTAGACTTTATGGGTAAGGAAAGGATTTTATTATTATTGAACGCAAAGCACTTGCTATTTAATGAACACGAGTTACAGTTAGGTTTTGCAGGTTTGCATTGAAGTGCGCCAAATTCCATTACAGATTGATTGTAAGTGTCTACATTTTTCTTTGGTAAATTTATGAAGGCTATATTTTCAAATATTTTACTTCCCGATGTAGTATCTATGGGGTCTTTAATTCCAAAATACCTGCTTAGAACTCTGAAAACATTTCCGTCTAATACTGCTTTTTTTTCATTGAATGCAAATGATGCTATTGCCGATGCTGTATATTTGCCAACTCCCTTAAGTTTGATTAATTCATCATAAGTTTTTGGAAATTCTCCATTTAGATGGTTAGAAATATACTTAGCCGAATAGTGCAAATTCCTTGCTCGAGAGTAATAACCTAAACCTTGCCATAGTTTTAAAACCATATTTTCCTCTGCTATTGCAAGATCATGGACATTTGGAAATTTTTTGATAAACTTTAAATAGTATGGAAGCCCTTGATCTACTTTGGTTTGTTGAAGAATTATTTCACTAATCCATATTTTATAGGGGCTTTTACTTTCTCTCCATGGTAAGTTTCGTTTATTATCGCTATACCATTTAATTAATTTTAGACTAAAATCATTATCAATCATACTTACAAAAATAAAAAACTCAGCGGTAGCTTTTTGGCTTTCATAAATAAAATTATATTTGCAATCCAATAAATGGTGAAATCCTTATTTTAACTATGACAAAAGCAGACTTAATTTCAGAAATAACAGAAAAGACAGGTGTTGAGAAAATAGCTGTGCAGGCAACAGTAGAATCACTGATGACTTCCATTATTGATGCGATGGAAAGTGGTGAAAATGTTTATTTACGTGGATTTGGAAGTTTTGTGATTAAAAAAAGAGCAGAAAAAACAGGTAGAAATATTTCTAAAAATACAACAATTATTATACCAGAGCATTTTGTTCCTACTTTTAAGCCAGCTAAAACTTTTGTTGAAGTTGTTAAAAATAAGATTAAGAAATAATAAAGTATTTAATAATAATTTAAAAGATTAGTATGCCTAGCGGTAAAAAAAGAAAAAGACATAAGATGTCTACACATAAGAGGAAAAAGCGTCTGAGAAAAAACAGACATAAGAACAAGTAGTCTTTTTCCACTGACAATATTATTTTATTGTGTAACCGCTCTGCTATAATCAGATAGGAGGTTAAGTGTCGTATGAATTAGTTATAAATTCATCATCAGACGAAGTAGTAACTGCATTACTTTATGACAACAAATTAGTTGAAATTCATAAAGAAGGTCTTGATGATCGATTTAATGTAGGAGATGTTTATCTAGGTAAGGTTAAAAAAATCGTGCCAAGTTTAAATGCTGCATTTGTAGATGTTGGATACGAAAAAGATGCATTTTTGCATTATTTAGATTTAGGTCCACAATATAGATCAATGAGCAAATTTGCCAAAGATTCTATTTCTGGAAAACAGTCTACCCACAAGCTTGGCTACAACAAGATAGAGCCAGATATATTAAAAGATGGAAAGATAAAAGAACATCTCTCTTCTAACCAAATAATTGCTGTTCAGGTAACTAAAGAGCCAATATCCTCTAAAGGTCCAAGGCTTAGTGCTGAAGTAACTATTCCGGGAAGGTTTCTGGTTTTAGTTCCATTTTCAGAAAAGATTTCAGTTTCTCAAAAAATAAAAGATCCTGCCGAGAGAAATCGTTTAAAGAGACTTATAAATAGCATCAGACCAAGAAAGTTTGGTGTGATTATAAGAACTGTAGCACAGAATAAAAAAGTTGCCGAATTGGATCAAGACCTTAGAGACTTAGAACAAAAATGGTCTAAAATGTTCAAAGAACTTAAAGATGCAACTCCAAGAAAAAAGCTACTTGGAGAAATGAATCGGGCTACTACAGTTTTAAGAGACGAGTTAAATAAAGAGTTTACAAGTATTCACGTAGATGATGAATCTTTATATAATGAGCTAAAGGATTATGTTAAGACTATAGCTCCTGAAAAGGAAGATATTGTTAAGCTCTATCAAGGGAAAGTAAGTCTATTCGAAAGCAAGGGGATTAACAAGCAAATAAAAGCAACTTTTGGCAGGAAAGTTAACTTAAAATCTGGAGCCTATTTAATTATTGACCATACTGAGGCAATGCATGTTGTAGATGTTAATAGCGGAAACCGAAAGGCCACCAATGTCAATCAGGAATTAAATGCTTTAGAAACCAACCTAGAATCAGCTGAAGAAATTGCTAGACTTTTAAGGTTAAGAGACATGGGAGGTATTGTAGCCGTCGATTTTATCGATATGTACGATAGAGCTAATAACAAAAAGCTTATTGAAAGTTTTAGAAAGTTTATGAAGGACGATAAAGCTAAGCACAATATCCAGCCACCAAGTAGATTTGGAGTTGTAGAATTGACTAGGCAGCGTGTTCGTCCAGAAACTGAAATTAAAACTACTGAAACTTGCCCAACTTGTCTTGGGAAAGGAGAAGTGCAAGCTTCAATTCTAATTATAGATGAAATTGATTCAATGCTAAACTCAATTATGGTTGAGGGGATAGCAAAATCTATTACTTTAAATGTTCATCCCTTTATTGACGCTTTTTTGAAAAAAGGAGTTAAAAATATCCAAAGGCAATGGTTTTTAAAGTACAAAAAATGGATTGCTGTTAGACCCATGACAGAGCTTGGTATTTTACAATATCAGTTTTTAGACGAGTCCGATAATTCTATTTAAATTTAATTGTTAAAATGGTTCCATCCCTGCGCTTGTAGTGGGGTAGAGGTGTCCCCATTTCCAATTAAATTAATTCCTTGAGATTTTTTGGTAATATGACCTATTACAGTAAGGTTAGGGTCGTCTTTAATCTTCTCATAATCTTTTTGATTAATGGTGAAAAGTAATTCATAATCTTCTCCTCCGTTAAGTGCTGAAACGGTAGGGTTTATATTGAAATCCATAGAAGTTTGATAAGTCTGTGGGTCTATGGGTATTTTTTCTTCGTAAAGCTGACATCCAACATTACTAGATNTGCAAATATGAAAAACTTCAGATGCTAATCCGTCGGATATATCTATCATACTGGTTGGAATTACATCACATTTTTTTAAAAATTCAATTACATCTCTCCTTGCCTCTGGCTTAAGTTGTCTTTCTAGAATATAATTAAAGTTATCTAGTTCAGGTTGCATATTTGGGTTGCTTTTCCAAACCTCTTTTTCTCTTTGCAGTACGTTAAGTCCCATATAGGCTCCTCCCAAATCCCCTGTGGTAATTAATAAATCATTTTCTTTAGCTCCAGACCTTTTGACAATTTCTTTTTTCATTGCTTCTCCAATTGCTGTTATGGAAATGGTTAAGCCGTTGATACACGACGTAATATCTCCACCAATTACATCAATTTTGTATTTTTCACAAGCCAGTAAAATTCCGTCGTAAAACTCTTCAATTGCTTCAAGAGTGTATTTGCTAGAAATAGCCAAACCAACCGTAATTTGTTTTGGAATACCATTCATGGCGTAGATGTCACTTATGTTTACAATTACAGATTTGTAGCCTAAATGTTTTAAAGGGGTGAAGGCCATATCAAAATGTATTCCTTCCACAAGCATATCGGAACTTACTAAAATTTCTTTACTAGAATTTATTATTCCAGCATCATCTCCTGGACCAAGAAGAGTATTATCATTATATAATTTAATTTTTTTTGTCAGTCTTTCTATAAGCCCAAATTCACCTAAATCTTTTAGATCAATATTTTTCTCTTCTTCATTCATGGATGCAAATTTAGTTCAATAGTTATAATTTCACCTTGTTATTTGCAATAACAATCAATTCTTGTATTAAATACTATTCAACATTTCTTTTATCATCTGTTATTTTGAGGTATATTTGCAGTAATTACAACTATTTCAAATAGCTAAATGATCAAAGTAACAGAAAATGCAAAGTCCAAAGCTTTACAGCTTATGAGAGATGACGGTAATGAAGGTTATTTTATTCGAGTTGGTGTAAAGGGAGGAGGCTGTTCAGGTTTGATGTATGAACTCAAATTCGATAATACCCTAACCGACAGCGATAAATCTTTTATGGATAACGGAATAAAAGTTGTTGTAGATAAAAAAAGTTTTCTTTATCTAATTGGAACAACGTTAGATTTTTCAGGTGGGTTAAATGGAAAAGGATTTGTTTTTAGCAATCCTAATGCGGATAGAACATGTGGGTGTGGAGAAAGTTTTTCATTATAAAAAGGATAAATGTCATATACTGAAAAAGAATTAAAAGAAGAGTTAGACAACAAATCCTACGAATTTGGTTTTGTTACTGATATCGAAAGTGAAAAAGCTCCAGTAGGCCTTAATGAAGATATAATTAAATTAATTTCTTCAAAAAAAAATGAACCCCAATGGATGCTTGCTTATAGATTAGAAGCTTTTCGTGTTTGGCAAAAAATGTCAGAACCAAATTGGGCCCATGTCAAATATAAAAAGCCAGATTTTCAAAATATTTCTTACTACGCAGCCCCAAAAAAGAAAAAAGAACTTAAAAGTCTAGATGAGGTTGATCCTGAACTTTTAAGGACCATGGAAAAACTAGGAATATCTATTGAAGAACAAAAAAAATTAAGTGGAGTTGCTGTAGATTTTGTCATGGATTCGGTTTCGGTAGCTACATCTTTTAAAGAAAAACTAAGCGAATTAGGAATAATTTTCTGCTCTTTTTCAGAAGCTGTAAATAACCATCCAGATTTAGTTAAAAAATATATGGGAACTGTTGTCCCTCACACCGACAATTACTATTCTGCCCTAAACAGCGCAGTTTTTTCAGATGGTTCTTTTTGTTACATTCCTAAAGGTGTCAGATGCCCTATGGAGCTATCTACATATTTCAGAATTAATGAATCTGGAACAGGACAGTTTGAAAGAACACTTTTAATCGCAGACGAATCTAGTTACGTAAGTTATTTAGAGGGCTGTACCGCTCCACAAAGAGACGAAAATCAATTACATGCTGCAGTTGTGGAACTAATTGCTCTTGACAAAGCAGAAATAAAATACTCCACAGTTCAAAATTGGTATCCTGGAGATGCTAAAGGCAAAGGTGGCGTTTACAATTTTGTTACCAAAAGAGGAATTTGCGGTTATAGATCTAAAATTTCTTGGACACAGGTAGAAACTGGATCAGCAGTAACTTGGAAATACCCTTCATGTATTCTTAAAGGAGATCATTCTATTGGCGAATTTTATTCTGTTGCAGTTACCAATAATTTTCAACAAGCCGATACAGGAACTAAAATGATTCATATTGGGGAAAATACCAAGTCCACCATTATCTCTAAAGGTATTTCTGCTGGGAAAAGTCAAAATAGTTACCGTGGTTTGGTAAAGATAGGTAAAGGTGCAAAAAATTCAAGAAACTTTTCTCAGTGTGATTCACTCCTAATGACTGACCAATGTGGAGCGCATACTTTTCCATACATTGAATGCGAGAATCCAACCGCTACCGTTGAGCATGAAGCAACCACTTCTAAAATCGGAGAAGATCAATTATTTTATTGTATGCAAAGAGGGATAAGTGAAGAAAAGGCAATTAGTTTGATAGTAAACGGATATGCAAAAGAAGTTTTAAATAAGTTGCCAATGGAGTTTGCAGTAGAAGCCCAGAAATTATTAGAAATTAGTTTAGAAGGTTCTGTAGGATAAAATTTAATCATGAGTGAATTACTAATAGAAATCAAAGATTTAGAGTGTAATATTGACAACCAAAAGATTCTTCAAGGATTAAATCTTAAAATTAACAAGGGAGAAGTTCATGCCATAATGGGCCCCAATGGTTCTGGAAAAAGCACACTTTCGTCTGTCTTAGCTGGAAATGACAACTATGAAGTTACCAATGGCTCAATTAATTTTTTGGGAGAAGAGATTTCTGAAATGAGTCCGGAGGAAAGATCTTGGAAAGGAATGTTTTTAGCATTTCAGTACCCAGTTGAAATTCCCGGGGTTAGCAATATTAATTTTTTAAGAACTGCACTTAACGAAAGAAATAAATACTTCGGAATAGATTCTATCCCAGCAAAAGATTTTTTAAAAATGGTTGCCGAAAAGTCAGAACTTGTAGGCTTAAATAACAAACTTAAAAATAGATCTGTAAACGAAGGTTTTTCAGGGGGAGAAAAGAAAAGAAATGAGATTTTTCAAATGGCAATGCTTGATCCTAAATTATCAATTTTAGACGAAACAGATTCTGGGTTGGATATTGACGCATTGAAAATTGTAGCTAATGGGGTTAATAAACTTAAATCTTCTGAAAATGCTACGGTTGTTATTACTCATTACCAAAGATTACTTGATTATATTGTCCCAGATTTTGTCCATGTTTTACACGAGGGGAAAATCATTAAATCGGGCGATAAATCTTTAGCATTAGAGTTAGAAAAAAAAGGATACGATTGGTTAAAAACTGATGAAAATATTTAAAACTCTTTTAAAGTTATCCAATTGATTATTAAAGATCTAAATCATAGTTCATTACTTAAAGAAAATTCTAAATTAGATTTAGAAGCTCTAAACCTAGGCTCTTTTCCAAAAAGAAAAGAAGAAAGATGGAAATACACTCCTTTAAGATCTCTAAAGAAAATTAATTTTCACAACCAATTTAATTTTAAAATTGAGCATCTTAGTTCTCTAGGAATCCCGAAAATTGAAGGACTGGTCATTGTACTGGAAAATGGAAAATTTAATTCCAGCTTATCCAATATTATAGATTTAATGGATATTGAATTGTTATTTCTCAATGATTTTGATATTGTCAACAATTCTCAAGAACCAAGTCATAAAGATTATTTCACCAATCTTAACTTTAGTTTTTTAACTGAAAAAGTTGTTTTAAAAATAAAGCCTAATGTTAATATAAATGAGCCTATAAATTTTGTGAATATTATTTCAGATGATAATTGTATTTCTAATACTCAATTTAATATTGATATTTATGAAAATTCCAAGCTTCATATTAGACAGTATTTTTTAGGAAGTTCCAATAGTGAAGATGGTTTTATCAATCACAGAAATCAGGTTTCTTTGAAAAGCCAAAGCTCTTTAACCATTGATAAATTTCAAGACCTTAATCAGAATTTCAATTTTTGTAATGAGTTTATAGATCAAGAGCGAGAAAGTAAATTTATNATGAATACCTTTTCTGCATCTGGTATTATTCTAAGAAATGATGTTTTCAATAATGTAAACGGAAAGAACTGCCATAGTGAACTTAATGGAGTTTTCGCACCTATAGAAAAACAACATTTTGACAACCATACGACTATAAACCATTTTGTTGCGGATTGTAAATCATTCGAAAATTACAAAGGGGTAGTAAAAGAAAGTGGTGTAGGGGTATTTAATGGAAAAGTTATTGTTCATCAAGATGCTCAAAAAATTGAAGCATTTCAGAAAAATAATAATATTCTTTTAGATGATGAATCCAAGATTTACTCTAAGCCCGAACTAGAAATTTATGCAGATGACGTAAGGTGTAGTCATGGTTCTACTACTGGAAGATTTGATGAGGAAGCATTATTTTATTTAAGATCTAGAGGCATAAGTGTAAAAAAATCTTTAGAGTTAATGACATTAGGATTTATCAATGAGGTAATTGAAAAGTCTAATGATTCAGCGTATAAAGAGTTTGTCCTTAAAAGATTACTTAAAGATTAATTGTTATTTATTTACAGTTTGTTTTACTTTAGGATATAAATAAATTTTGATCTCTAGAATTAAAATAGCCTTCTTCTTATTATTAAGTTTAATTGTTTCATTTGGGATATCTCAAAAACTGAATCTAAGTTTTTCTCAACATGTTCCTTACTCTAAAGACTACAAACCACTTTCTTGTATTAGTTACAAGTCCAACAATATTCTTTTTCAAAAAAAAATAAATTCTAAATTTTGTGATTTAAAAGTAAATATTTTTGACAGCCATCTTGACGACGTAAATCACTTCAATGTTTTATTAAAGGATGAAAATTTTATCGGTATTAGACACATATTTGGCGAAATATATTTGTTTACCTCTGTCAATAACGGTGTAGAGGCCATTTTGAAATGCAGAGTATTAGATATTACTTCTAACTTCCTGACGCCTAAAAATTTATTTACCGAAAAAAACAAGTCTGGATATCCATCCAATTATATTCTTGGAGAAAAGACCTTTGAAAATAAATTTCATTTTCTTGTAGAACTTCCATTCCAAAATGGAATGCAAGAAGATTTGAGAACAATTACTGTTGATAATAAACTGAATATTGTGAATGAGGTTTACAACAAATTAGATTTATTATTTGCTTCTAAAAGAGATAATAAGATTTTGTTATCCAACAATGGAGTTGTTTACCTACTTAAGAAATTTTGGAAAAAAGGCAACCATTTTTATATCTATAAACTAGGTCAGGACATAATTTCTGAAGTTCAGATAAAATTAAATAATAGAAAAATAGCAGCACTAGATTTTTTTTTTAATTTCAAGGATGAGCTTGTTATTTCTGGTTTTTACTCTTCCCCTATTCGATTTAATTATGAAGGTTTTTTTCTGTTTAGATACGATGCGGATTTACACTTGGTTCATGAAAATCAATATTCATTAACTGAAAATATTGTAGAAGCTTTCAAATCTTCAAAAGAAATTAAAGAAAGTGGTTTTGGATTGGACAGGTTTATAATTACAGACTTTAGTCTAGATAGTATTGGCAATTATTATTTATTATCAGAAAACATATCAAAAGCTACTATTAAAGAGGAAACTTACTGGGTTTCTAGTGGTTTTTTTGTTATAAAATTTAATAAGAATGGCAATTTTATATGGGGAAGTCCAGTTCCTTTAAATCAAAAACACAAAGATTTAAGTTTCATAGGTACTTTCTTAGTTAATTCTTATAATTACAAAAAATACTTTTACAATGATTTAAAAAATTCAAATTTGAGAAAAGGGGTTCCTGCTGAGTACGGAATTCTAAATTACTGTGGAACAAAATATGTAGAGTTTACACTGGCTGGGCTTCCTCAGGAAAATATTAATTCTGTCAATTTCCCAGGTAATGATTCTGAGAAGTATGCATTTTTTCCAAATCAGCTCAACCCAAATTCTAAGGGACCCTCTTATTTTGTTGTTTTAAATGAGAAATCAACTAATATTATGCTTGCAATAGCTAAATAATATTAACTTCTCTTTCAAGTGTTATTCCAAATTTGTCTTTTATGTCCAAAATAATTTTTTCTGATAAATCAAATATTTCCATTCCATTTGCAAGACCATAATTGACCAATACTAGAGCTTGTTTTTCATGAACTCCATAGTTATTAAATTTCTTCCCTTTCCACCCGGCTCTTTCTATCAACCACCCGGCTGCAATTTTAAACTCGTTTTCATTGATTTCGTAGTTTACAACATTTGGATAATTTTTCTTTATCAGTTCAAGTTGATTTAAACTTACTAATGGGTTTTTAAAAAAACTTCCGCTGTTTCCAATTTTTTTTGGATCGGGGAGCTTACTTTGTCTTATACGAATTATAGCATTACTTACCTCTTTGATGGCTGGATTCTTTATATTTTGACTTTCTAATATTGCTTTAACGTCCCCATAATTAATATTTAATACTGGATTTTTCTTTAGCTCTAGAGTGATATTTAGAATAATATATTGATTTTTCATTTTGTTTTTAAATACACTTTCCCTGTATCCAAATTCACAATCTGAATTATTAAATTTAACAATCTTTCCAGATGAAATTTCTAATGCCTCCAGTTCTAAAAATGTTTCTTTAATTTCCACTCCATAAGCACCAATATTTTGCATTGGAGCAGTTCCAGTATTTCCTGGAATCAAACTTAGGTTTTCAATTCCTCCCCATCCGTTGTCTACACAGTACATAACCAATTCATGCCAATTCTCTCCCGCTCCAATCTTTAAAAAAATAGACTGTTGGTTTTGGCTAATAATTTCTTTTCCTTTTATATTATTTAATATTACTAGTCCATCAAAATCTTTTGTGAAAAGAATATTACTTCCTCCACCAAGAATAAGCAACTCTAAGTCTTTAAATACATTAGTTTTTGTTGCTTCTATTAATTCATTAATTGTATTTATAGATGTGAAATATTTAGCCTTAACATCTACTCCAAATGTATTTAATTTTAATAATGGATAATTTTCAATAATATTCATCTAGACAAACCTAATTATATTTTCTTGGATTTTAATATGCTTGTCCTTAAAACAATATTACATACTTTAGTAACACTTTAATTTACTACGTTATTAAAAAAGTAATAATTTCTGTAACAAATGACTTGGCTAATGATCAGCGGGTTAAGAAAGTGTGTGATACGCTAACCAAAAATAATTTTAATATAACTTTGGTTGGCAGGCAATTGCAACATTCTCTAAACATTAATAGACCCTATAAAACAGTTCGCTTCAAACTAATTTTTAATAAAGGAGCATTGTTTTATATGGAATATAATATAAGATTGTTTTTTTTTCTTTTATACAGAAGATTTGACATTTACCATTCCAATGACTTAGATACATTGCTTCCAATGTGGCTTACTGCATTTACTTTCAAAAAAAAGTTAGTTTACGATTCTCATGAGTATTTTTTGGGGGTGCCAGAAATTCAAAATAGATATTTTGTTAAAAAAGTTTGGTCTTCTATTGAGTGTTTTATCTTCCCAAAATTAAAATATGTTTTTACTGTAAATAAATCTATTTCAGATTTGTACTTTAAAGATTATAAAGTAAGGCCATTAGTTATTAGAAATCTTCCAAATAAAAGCATTTTAATAAAAGTTAAAACCAAGAAAGATCTTGGTTTGCCCAATGACAAGAAGCTTGTAATTCTTCAAGGCTCTGGAATTAACGTCGATAGAGGAGCTGAAGAGTTGTTAGAGGCTATTTCTATACAAGATGATTTTTTTCTTTCTATAGTTGGCAAAGGAGATGTTGTTGATAAACTTAAAAAAAGATGTACTCATTCAGATTTGGTTAATAAAGTGCTATTTGTTCCAACTCTTCCATATAGTCAAATGATGCAGTTTACCTTAAACTCTGATGTCGGAGTTAGTCTCGATAAGAATAATAATATTAATTATCAATTTAGTCTTCCCAATAAAATTTTCGATTATACCAAAGCTGAAATACCATTCGTTTCAACAAATCTTTTGGAGATAAGAAAAATTACAGAAGAATTCCATACTGGTGTTTTAATTTCAAATCTGAACCCAGAAAGTATAATTGAGGGTTTGAATAAAGCTATAGCTTTAAAAAAATCAAAAAATTTCACCTCTAATATTGCCAAAATGAATACCACTTTACATTGGGAAAGCGAATCTATTTCATTAATTAAAACTTATAAAAAATTTAAGTAGAAGTAGCCTTTCTACATACGTAGATTACTTCATTTTTAGAGAAACCGTATTTTTTTTTTTCTTCACTATTGTATTCTCTCACTATGTCAATAGGCTTTGCAGAAAACCCATTTTCATTTAAAATTAATGGCAGACTATCTTCACCGTAAATTCTTACGTGGTCTTCTTGTCCAAAAGCTTTCAACCTTCCTTCTTTAGAAATTATCGAGTTGTCTTGGTAAGTTTTTCCTTTTTTTAAAGGAACTTGAATTAATAAATGACCATCATTTTTTAAAACTCTATTTAATTCTTTAATAGCTTTTTTATCTTCTAAAATATGTTCTAAGACATGAAAACAAATTATTAAATCAAATCTTTGATCAGCTTCGTTTATTTTAGTTATGTCATAACTTTTTTGAGCATAAAATTGGTTTTCAAAGTCGGATGAAACATAGTTTTCAAATATTGATTTGAAAAAATTATTTAAACTTCTGTGGGGTGAAAAGTCTAAAATTTTTTGACTTTGATTCTTAAAATTCTTCCTTATATATTCCCCTAGCGCTCTAGATCTTGACAATGCACCACAATTAGGACAGATTTTGTCATCACTATTATAAAAAGAAATTGGAATAAACTTTTTTGACTTAGCAGAACAAATTAAACATGTTGTATTTCCCCCTTTGTAGATAAGGTAATAAACTATCTTTCTTATGAAAGGTTCTATTTTAAATTGCCAGCTTTTTGGTATTAAAATTTTATAAATATTCTTAAAAAAACTATACATTTTGTTTTTCTCTAAGAAAGTAAATCAGTTTATATAAGTCAAATATTTTTAGAGAAGGTCTTGAAGAAAGCAGCTGTCTTTCTAGGATATTTAAAATAGGTTTTGACAATGGAAAAATTAACCATGTCAATTTTAGTTTATTAATTAGATGATAGGTTTTTATAAGTTTTATAGAACTGGTGTTTAGGACGTTTTTTTCCAAAAATACTAGGTTTTTTATAGCACTCTTGGTTTTTTCTAAAAAAATACTGCTGTCTTCAATTCCCTCATGAAAAACAGGATTGTTAATTTGAAAAATAGCTATTTTATTTTCTTTAAGTTCTAAAGATAGTAGGGTATCTTCGTGACCGTAAGTTTCAATTTTTTCATTAAACCTTATTTGTGACAAGATTACTNTTTTTATCAGAAAGTTGTTTGATCGAAAACAATGGTATGGGTTTTTAACTCTATAATTAAAGTTTTGATCTTCTCTCTTAATTCCATACAACCACCTTAGTTTTTTATTTTTTGGCGGATTATAGTGGTGTTTTCTTCCACCATATACTACTGCATTGTCAAGTTGTTCAAAATATTTTTCTAGAAAATTTTCACTTTGGATGCTGCAGTCACAATCTATAAAAAGTAGATTTTCATAATTGGCATTTTCTAAAAAAAGATTTCTGATTTTAGACCTTCCAATGTTTTTTTTAAGAATTAGGTATTTAACCGCATTGTGGGAATTGATTTCAGCATTTAATTTTAAAGTTTCCTTATTAGAACCATCGTCAATACAAATTACTTCATATGGTTTTTTACTTTCCTCACCTTGGTTAATTATGGTGATAATTAAATCAACAACATTGAAGTTATAAATGGGGATGCAAATACTTATCAATTCATAAAAGATTATTCTAAAATAGTCTGATTATTGAATTTTACAACTCTTGCAGGATATTTATTTATAATGTCAAAATCGTGAGTTGCCATAATTACTGTTTTTTCTTCTTCAGCTACTGATTTTAAAAGATGCATAATTTTCTCACTTGTTTCCGGGTCTAAATTTCCTGTTGGTTCGTCTGCTAAGATTAATTCTGGATTATTAACTAATGCTCTTGCAACAGCTACTCTTTGTTGTTCTCCTCCAGAAATTAAATGTGGAAAAGAATCTGCTTTATCTACCATATCTACTTTTAAAAGTAGCTTCTCAATTCCTTCATTAATTATTTTTTTCCCTTTCCATCCAGTTGCTTTCATTACAAATCTTAAATTATCAGCAACTGATCTATCCATAAGAAGTTGAAAATCTTGAAAGATTATACCAACCTTTCTTCTGAGTTCTAATATTTTCTTTCTTTTTAATTTTTTTAGAGTTTGTTCTTTAAAAAAAATATCTCCACTACTAATCCCTACATCTCCATAAATTGCTTTAAGAAGACTACTTTTTCCACTTCCAGTTTTACCGACAAAATATACAAATTCACCTTGATTTATCTTTAAATTAACTTCGTTAAGAATTATTTTATTTTGTTGTTTTATTTCAACATTTTTAAAGTCTAGAAAAAGGTTTTGTTCCATGGCGGTTTAATATCTTTTATATTCAAATTTATAATAATATAGAATACTTCTTTAATTCTTCTATTTAATGTTAACACATTGTAGTTGAAAATAATAGTAAAGCCATATTTCTTATGGGTCATCACTAACTATCTTTAATAATTATCAAATTATAGTTTTTTAATGAATAAGATTATCAAGGTATTTATTTTTTCTTTAGCAATAATTTTTATAAATACTTCTATTGCACAAAAAACTTTTCTACTTAATGATCCTTATAAAAACTTTAAAATAGCTCAAGAACTTTTTGACAAAGAAAAGTATAGTTCAGCCCAATACTATTTCAAGGATGTCATTAATAAATTCAACAATCCTCAGGATGAGGTGAGAATAAATGCTGAATATTATTTTGCAGTTTGTGCATTGAAATTATACCATAGAAATGTAGAGACGATTTTAACTAGGTTTTCACTAGACCATCCAGATCATCCAAAATCTAAGAATATTTATTTCCAACTTGGAAAGCATTATTATCAAACCAAAAAGTTTAAAAAATCTATCGAATTTTTTGAAAAAGTTGATCAATACGATTTATCAAGTGAGGACCAAAGCGAGTATCTTTTTAAACTTGGATATTCCAAATTTATGAAGAAAAATCTTGCTGAATCAAAAGTTCTTTTCAACGAGCTCTTGCAAAGTAAAACAGATTACGATGTTCCAGCTACATATTATTACAGCCACATAGCATATGCCCAGGGAAAGTACCAAACTGCTTTAGTTGGTTTTAGAAAGATTGCCAATAATAAAATGTTTAAGCCTATCATTCCTTATTACATTACACAGATTTTATATCAGCAAAATAAATACGACGAACTTATTGCCTATGGACCATTGTATATTGACTCTATTACAGAAAAAAGAAAAGGGGAGTTTGCTAAATTAATTGGAGATTCTTATTTCAAAAAAAATCAATACGAACGTTCTTTAGAATATTATCAAACTTTCATGAGAAATGCAAAATCAACTAGGGAAAGTAATTACCAAGTTGGCTATTGTTACTACCAGACAAAAAAACATAAAAAAGCTATTGAGATTTTTTCTAGGGTTGCTACTACAGACGATTCGTTAACACAGATTTCCTACTACCATATGGCGGATTCTTATTTAAATCTTGACGAAAAAGATTATGCAAGAAATGCATTTCAGGAGGCGAGCAAGCTGAATTTTGATCTTGATATAAGACGAAATTCATTATTTAATTATGCTAAGTTGGCTTACGAACTAAGTTACAATCCATACGACGAAGCAATTAATGCCTTTCAGCAATTTATTGAAGATTTTCCAGATTCTGAAGATGCTAAAGATGCTTACGAGTTTTTATTAAAAGTGTATCTAACCACAAAAAATTACGACGATGCACTTGCTTCAATGGATAAAATAAAAAATAAGGATCCAAGAATGCAGAAAGCTTATCAAACAATTGTGTATAATAGAGCTGTAGAGCAGTATCATAATAGAGAATACAAGAATGCAATTGCAAACTTTGAGTTGGTTAAAAGGTATCCAATTGACCAAAATTTAAATGCCATGAGTCAGTTTTGGATCGGAGAATCAAATTATAATTTAAAGGAATATTTAAGGGCTGTGGAGAGTTATGAAAAATTTAGATTTATTAACGGTGCTATTTTAACCCATCAGTTTTTAGATTTAGATTTTCATATTGGATACAGTTATTTTGAAAAAGCCAATCCATATGAAAACTTGTCGGGAAATGAAGCGAAAACTCAAAAAGAAGAACTTAGAAATGCTTTAAAATACTTTAGGAACTACATTCATCAATACAATTTGCCAGATTCAAGTAATTATAAAATTGCACTTTTAAGAATTGCTGACACTTATTTCTTGCTAAGAGAAGATAGCTTAGCAATAGAAAATTATGCATTGTCTTCTAAAGTGGGAAATGAAAACCATTCTTACGCATTAAATCAAATGGCTACTTCTCAAGGGCTAATTCAGGACTACCTGGGGAAAATAAACACTTTAAAAAGGCTAACAGACCAATACCCTAATTCAAAGTATCAAGTTTCTTCACTTTTAAATTTAGCCCAGGCTTATAAGGATGAAAACAGAAATAATGAGTCAATAGATACCTACCTAAAATTTATTGATGAATATCCAAATAACAATTTAATATCTAAAGCATATGTGGAAATAGGGAGTATTTATTTAAAAGAACAAAACCATCAAGAAGCTGAAAAGTTTTTATTAACGGTAATGGATAATTATCCAGATGCAGAGCAAGAAAATCAATTAGCTACTGAATTAATGATGGAAGTTTATAATTTAAGGGGGAATTTAACAGGTTATTACGATTGGCTTAGCTCAAGAGGAATCGATGTTAGTGTTCAGGAGAAAGATTCAACTTTATGGAGGTCTGTTGTTCTTGCAAGAGATAACGGAGATTGCAATAAGCAAATTGAAAAAGCTTCTTACTACCTAGATAATATTGAAGAACCTGTAAGAGAAATTTCTGCACATTATTTTATGGCTAATTGTTATTATGCTGAGGATAAGAAAACACAAGCTTTATTTCACTATGATTACATTTCTGCAAAACCAAATAATAATTATTATATAGAAGCTTTAAAGTATGCTGGAGAAATAACTTATGATGCTAAAGACTTCAAAAAATCTCTTACTTACTTTTCAGTTCTAGAAGATGTAAGTATTAATCAAGAAGACTTGTCAATTTCTAAAAAGGGGCAGTTTTATTGTTTTCATTACTTAGATAATCCCAATTCTACCATTAAGTATGCAAAAAAGGTTCTTCAGTTATCGGACTTAAATAATAAGCTTCAAGAAGATGCGTATTTATTTTTGGGTCAATCTTATCAAAAAATAAATCAATTAGATAGTGCGAAATTATATTACGACAGTGTCGTGCAGTTCACCAAAAGTATTGCAGCAGCAGAAGCGAAATACCACATTTGCGAGATTGCATTTAAAAGTGAAGATTATATATCCTGTGAGTCGTTAATAATGGAGCTAGTCAAGCAAAAGCCTTCCTACGATTATTGGTTAGCAAAAGGAATACTATTGCTTGGAGATAATTTCACAGCTCAGAAAGATTATTTCAATGCAAAACATAGTATTGAAAGTATTTTAGACAATTACGATGGTTATAAAAAAGATGAAATTTTAGCAGTAGCAGTTCAAAAAATAGAATATATCCAGAATTTGGAACTTAATGAAATGCAAGAACAGCCAGAGCAAGAAGAATTGGAAATAGAATTAGAAACAATTGTTAAGGATCTAGAGAATACACCGGAAGTTTTAAATCCAAAGGAAGTTGATTCAAAGGAAATTAAGAAAGATGAAAATAAATAAACTCCAAATATTACTTTTTTTTATTTCAGCAATATTAAGTTTTTGCAGTATTGCTCAACAAAATGAAAACACGGAAACTTTTTTAGGTATTGGATCTGGGAATAGAAGAATTGCTAAGATTCAAAAAACACCAATTTTTCCAATTCACACAGACTCTGTAACTATATTGGACGATGTTAAATACTATTTAGAGCCAAAGCGTCATATGACAAATTACTCTATTGAAAATATAAAGCCTGCAAGGTTAAAGATAACTGCTAATGGAAATAAGTTATATCGGGGTTATTTAAAAGCTGGAGCAGGAACTTACCTAACTCCACTATTGGAATTGAATTATGCTTCAAAAAGATCAAGAGATGAAAGTTGGGGTCTAAATGCAAGAACAAATGGTAGTTTTTCTAGTATTAAAGAAATGGGGAATACTAAATTTTCAGATTTAAATTTAGGAGGGTATTATCAAAAGTTTTTTATGAATTATGATTTGTGGTCAGAAGTTCAGTATGAAAGAAATTCATATCAGTTTTATGGATTGGATTATAACGACAATTCTATGTATCAATTTTATGGTATAGATGTCAATGATTCCTTAGGAATAGAGTCGTTTAAAAATTCTGATACTCTTTTTAAGCAAAATTACGATTTATTGGATTTGCATTTAAAGTTTAATTCTAGAAATATTGGTAGAGACACCAATAAATTAAGAATTAAAAGTTGGGTAGATTTTCACCATTTAAATAGTAATTATAATCTTTCTGAAAATCATTTTCTTCTTGGGGCTCATTCTGGGTGGCTGATATTGGATGAAGAATTTTTAGGAACTTTTGAATTAGATATAAATAATATAAATTCTCCAGACATTTTAGAACTAGACGAAAACAATATTATTCAGCCAAGTAACCAAAGTTCTAATACGTCTGGTATTGTTCGTTTTAGACCACATATTTATTCAAGAAAAAACAATTTAATTTTTAAAGCTGGAATATCCCTCCAGGCCAATATTAATGAAAATGCTAAATTTTATGTATTTCCAGATTTAGAGGTTAGCTACAGTCTTTTTAACAATGTATTTATTCCTTATGGAGGGTGGGTTGGCAACGTAAAAAGAAATACTTTCAATGACATAAGGTTAGAAAATCCATTTATTTCTGAGGATTCACCACTTCAAAACACAGTTCAAAAAAGCAATATATTTGCTGGTGTAAGGGGTTCTTTAAGTAGTAAATTCACTTTTAATTTATCTAGTTCTTTCCAGAATTTGGACAGTATGTATTTCTTTATTCCAGACACAACCTCTTCCTACGGCAATAAGTTCCAGATGACATACGATAACCTTAGTCAAACATCTTTTCTTGCTGAAATCACTTATCAGGAGTTAGAAAAGTTAAAAATCTCAGCTAAGGGGGAATATTTTATATACAGCCCTTCTAATTTTAGTCGTGCTTGGCAAAAACCTGACTTTATATTTACATTGTCTGGTTTATTAGATTTGTCAGATAAAATTGTTTTAAAATCTGATTTTTATTTGGTAGGCAAAAGAGATGTTTTTTCTTATTCTGAGCCAGAATCAATTTATGAGCTGGAAGATGATAAATACATTTACAGTTTGCCAACTTTTGTAGACATGAATATTTCTGCAGAATATAGGTACAACCAAAAAGTTTCCGCTTTCATTCAGTTCAATAATTTCACAGCCAAAAAATACCAATATTGGGAAAATTTTCCAGTTCAATCTATTAATATTTTAGGTGGAATTACAATTAGTTTCTAATTGTTGAAAAGTATCCAATTAATTGAGGTTTTTCTTCCTTTTAAAGTGCCCTATAAATAGTATATTTGTTCATTAAAAATTTATCAAATGAGTGAAGAAAAAGATTATTCAGCAGACAGTATTCAGGCTCTTGAAGGAATGGAGCATGTTAGGATGCGTCCATCGATGTATATTGGAGATGTTGGTTCAAGAGGATTACACCATTTAGTATATGAAGTTGTAGACAATTCTATTGATGAGGCTTTGGCAGGACATTGTGATAAAGTTTCAGTATCTATTTTAGAAGGCAATGGAATTCGTGTAATGGATAATGGTCGTGGAATTCCTGTAGGAATTCATAAAAAGGAAGGTGTATCAGCTTTGCAAGTAGTAATGACAAAGATTGGTGCTGGTGGTAAATTTGATAAAGACTCCTATAAAGTTTCTGGTGGTTTGCATGGAGTTGGTGTTTCTGTAGTAAATGCTTTATCCATCAATCTAAAGGCAAGTGTTTTTAAAGAAGGTAAGATTTATGTCCAAGAATACAAGCAAGGGAAGGAGCAGTACTTAGTTAAAGAAGAAGGAACTACCGACTTAAAAGGAACTGAAGTTACATTTTACCCAGATCCTGAAATATTTGAAGCTCTTGAATACCAGTACGATATTTTGGCTACTAGAATGCGTGAATTGTCTTTTCTCAACAAAGGCTTGACGATTGTCATGACAGATGAGCGCTCGGAATCTAAAAATGAAGATGGGAATGCACCTGTGGAAACATTTTATTCAGAACGAGGGTTGTCAGAATTTGTTGAGTTTTTGGATGGAACTCGAGAGAAATTAATTCAAAAAGTTATAAGTGTTGAGGGTGAAAAAAACGGAATACCAGTAGAAGTTGCTTTAATTTATAATAATTCTTACGCTGAAAATATTCATTCCTATGTCAATAATATTAATACTCATGAGGGAGGAACTCATCTTTCTGGTTTTAGAAGAGGATTGACTGGAACATTGAAAAAATATGCTGAGAAATCTGGAATGCTAGACAAATTAAAATTTGACATTTCAGGGGATGATTTTCGTGAAGGGTTGACTGCAATTGTTTCTGTGAAGGTTCAAGAACCTCAATTTGAGGGTCAGACTAAAACTAAATTGGGCAACAGAGAAGTCACTGCACCAGTCAGTCAGGCTGTAAGTGAAATGTTGAACGACTATTTAGAGGAAAATCCAGATGATGCAAAACAAATTGTTCAAAAGGTTATTCTTGCGGCAACTGCTAGACATGCAGCTACTAAAGCAAGAGAAATGGTACAGCGTAAAAACCCTATGGGTGGTGCGGGATTACCAGGAAAACTTTCTGATTGCGCTTCCAAAGACCCTACAGAATGTGAGGTATATCTTGTTGAGGGAGATTCTGCTGGTGGAACAGCAAAACAAGGAAGGGACAGGCATTTTCAAGCTATTATGCCTCTAAGAGGGAAGATTCTTAATGTTGAAAAAGCAATGCAACATAAGATTTTTGAAAATGAAGAGATTAAAAATATTTATACTGCTCTAGGTGTTCGTGTTGGCACCGAGGATGATTCCAGAGCGTTAAATATGGAGAAACTGCGTTATCACAAAGTAATTATAATGTGTGATGCCGATGTAGATGGAAGTCATATTCAAACTTTAATTATGACTTTCTTTTTTAGATACATGAAAGAATTAATCGAAAACGGTTATTTATATATTGCTACTCCGCCACTATACTTAATTAAAAAAGGCAAACAAGCCAAGTATGCATGGGACGACAATCAAAGAAAAGATTATGTTGATCAAATGAAAGGTTCTGGAAGTGAATCTAGTGTTCATGTACAAAGGTATAAGGGACTTGGTGAGATGAATGCAGAACAGCTTTGGGATACAACTATGTCTAAAGAAAATAGAACATTAAGAAAAGTCACTATTGAAAGTGCAGTGGAAGCAGACAGAATTTTTTCAATGTTAATGGGAGATGAGGTTCCACCAAGAAGAGAGTTTATAGAAAAGAATGCTAAGTATGCCAATATTGACACATAATTCTTAATTAAAATTTATAAAATATAATATTATGAAAGTAACCATTGTAGGAGCAGGGAATGTAGGTTCAACTTGTGCTGATGCAATTGCCTATAAAAGAATTGCTAGTGAAGTTGTTTTATTGGATATTAAAGAAGGTTTTGCCGAGGGAAAAGCATTAGACATGACTCAAACATCTTCTTTACTTGGGTTCAATACTAGAATCATTGGCAGCACTAACGATTATTCAAAAACTGCTGGAAGTGATGTTGTTGTTGTTACAAGTGGCATTCCAAGAAAGCCAGGGATGACTAGAGAAGAGCTTATTGGTGTTAATGCTGGGATAGTAAAAACAGTAACAAATAATATTTTAGAGCATTCACCAGATGCGGTAATTGTTATTGTGTCAAATCCTATGGATACTATGACCTATTTAACTTTAAAAGAGAGTGGTTTAAATAAGCATCGAATTATAGGTATGGGAGGAGCTTTAGATAGTGCAAGATTTAGAACTTACTTATCAATAGCATTAGGAAAACCCTCAAGTGATATTCATGGAATGGTAATAGGAGGTCATGGAGATACAACAATGATTCCTCTAACAAGATTAGCAACTTATAACGGAATTTCAATCAGTAATTTATTAGATAAAGATCATTTAGATAAAGTTGCTGCTGATACTATGGTAGGGGGTAAGACTCTTACTGGATTATTAGGAACTTCAGCATGGTATGCACCTGGAGCAGCCGTAGCTTTTTTAGTAGATAGTATTCTCAACGATCAAAAAAGAATTATTCCTTGCTCTGTCTTCTTGGATGGAGAATATGGCCAGAAAGACATTTGTGTAGGAGTGCCAGTTATTGTTGGGAAAAATGGTTGGGACAAGATAGTAGATGTTGATTTAAATAAATTAGAAAAAAACTTATTTGAAAAAAGTGCTGGTGCAGTAAGAAATATGAATAGTGCATTAGACAGTATCTAGTTAAATCTAGACTACATATTTATCTTTTCTTTTCAGTTCATCTATAACACAACTGTCCGACATTATAGATTTTCTATTTCTAGAAATAATATCGTAAAAGAAGTCTCTTATAAAATTTGGAATTATATAGCTTAGCGACATTATTGATTGCCAATTTTTCATTAAAACTGATATTTTAATTACCGCTAAAGATTTAGAATAAATTTGTCCATTGTGGTAGAGTATAATAGTCTCTTTGGGGTTTGGAAATAGTTTAATTTTTTTTTTGGTTTCTTTAAAGACATTGGATGTAGATGGACTTATTAAAATAGAGTCCGATTTATCATTTTTTAGAATATATTTCCCCCAAAAATTGCAAAATATGCATTCATCGTCTATAAAAACTATTGTGGGATTTAACATTTAACAAACTTTAAAATATTTCTATGAATCCCATCTTCAAGCATTATAAAGTATATTCCACTATTCAATTTACTTACTGGAATTGTACCTTTAGTATATCCAGTTTTAACTTTCCTTCCTGTTAAGCTTATTACTTCAAAATAAAGCAGCTTTTTAAGATTTTTAACATTAATAAAATCTCTAGCTGGTATCGGAAATATTTCATATTTATTTTCTAAATTAATCGGGGTTCTTGAAGTCGAAATTAAAGAATCATTAGAACCCATAAATAAAGAAAGTCCACCTCTTTTATTACCTATAATAAAATCAATTAAGGAGTCATTATTTAAATCCGAAATTGCTGGTGTGCTATAAGTTCCTGTAAAAATATTATTAAAGTTACTATCTACTAAATTAAAACTTCCCGATAGGTTGTTATCTATATTATTGTATTTATAAATAGCGCCTCTTTTGCTTCCTACATACAATTCAATATCAGATCCATTTCTATAAAAAATTGGCGAACTCATTCCTATATTGGTCCACCACTCAGATACCGATACTCCTCCGAATGTTTCAGACCTTAAATCAAAATTAAAATTTATAGAATCTCCAATATTCTCAATATAATTTAAATTCCCTATTGCTTCACCCACTACTAAATCTAGATCATTGTCATTATCTACGTCAAAAAGTGTGGGGTGAGCATTAAATCCAAAATCAAAAACATTATTAAAAATATCAGTTAAGGGAGATATGCTTATACTTAAATTTATTATTGCTGGGTTTGAAGAAACGTTTTCTAAGAAATGCAATTTTCCGCTGTAGTCACCCACAATTGCATCTAAATCTCCATCTCCGTCTAAGTCTCCTAACGTAGGAATTAAATTAATATCGTTTATTTGGGAGGAAATATTTTGAAAATCACTGGAGATTTTCTTGAATATTGGATTTTCGTTGGTTCCTACATTTTCATAAGACTCTATGTAAGAATTATAATGAATTGGAATACTTAAATCAAACTCACCAAAATTAGAGACCAAAAGATCTAAAATTTGATCGTTGTTTATATCCACTATTAATGGTTTAGATTCTCTCCCAAGTTCAATGGTATTTTCCTGGAGAAAATTTTTATTTTGCAAATAAAATTGAGGGGAATTGTTGCCTCCAAAATTTTTATAGAACCAAATACTCTCTTTATCTGCTGACTCACTACTAGAATTAGGAGATACTATCAAATCTTTTATACCATCGTGGTCCATATCTTCATAAAATGTAGCTGGGAATAGATGCAAGTCAGCTGGCACAGAGTAACTTGGGAAAAGCGTGTCTTGAGAAATAAAGGAGGTGTTTAAGTTAACTCCTGTACTATCATTGTATAATGCCACTAGGTTGCTGTAAGAAACATCGCCAAGAATTAGGTCCTTTACTTGGTCGTTGTTTAAGTCTAAAGAAAGGATGGTTGAACCACTATGTCTTAAATTATTTCTTGTAATACTTACTGAGTCTTCAGGGTTAGGGACATTAAATAAACAAGTATCAAATAAGGTGCAGGTATTAGACAATCCAGATTCGCTAAAATTTCCCCAGCAAGCATTTTTCATTTCAAAAATTAAGGTATCTAAATCTGTCGAAATATTTTTGTGGTATTCTATTACTGATCCTTGAACTCCAAAATTTAAAATATCTAAATCTCCATCGTTGTCTATATCACTAATACAAGGAACATCTGATGAAACCACATAAATATTGACATCGTTATTGTATTGGGAAGATAAAATATATGGCACATTAGCATTTATAGAAGATTGGAAAAAACTCAATGAATTAAAGGATAGTTCATTTCCGCTAGAAGTATTTTTCCAAAGTCCTATTCCTCCGGAGACATAACTAAATATATCTTTTTTTCCATCATTGTTAAAATCTCTTAGTAAAACCCAGTTCTTTAAATCAGGTGGAAATAATCTTTCATATTCTGGGGCGTAGATAAAATTATTATTTTCTGAAATAAAGGTGATTACTTTGTCACTAGATCTGTCAAAGACAAATAAATCTTCAATTTGATCATTATTTAAGTCGATTTTTGAAATTTGTGCAGAATTAAATCCGCCTGTCCATGGGTTAATAAGAGTATCGTTATTTACGATTACTCGAATACTGTTTTGCTGAACTAGTGAAAAGTTCTGGCTTTTTACCAAAGTAAAAAACATTACTAAAAATAAGAGTATCGATATTTTTTTGGATATAGTCAAGTACACTAATATTTATACGATTTATTTTATAAAATAGATGGTTTAGTTCTTTAAAATATTGATAATCTAGTTAATACAAATGTAGTTCTTAAAGTCAAACATTATTAACTTGTTGTGGAATTGTTGGTAATAACCAATTGAAATTTTATATTTGCGCCCTCAATTTTATTTATATTAATAACTAAAAAAATTTTAATGCGAAATAGAAGTGCAATATGGGTATTTACCATTTTATTATTTTTAGCCTGTTTATATCAGCTTTCCTTTTCATGGGTTACAAAATCTTTTGAAACAGATATTCATGATTTAGCAGAGCAAAAGTACGACTCTCTCTCCAACGAGGCGGTCGAATTTGTAATCAATGGAGACACTCTAGTAATTGGTGGTGATAAAGAAAAACAACAGATTGTTTCCCACTATGAACAAAAATTATTAGCAGAAAACAGAGACCAACCGACCTATCCAATCTTAGATTTAGATTACCAAAGATGTAAAGATCAAGAATTAGGTCTTGGATTAGACCTTCAAGGAGGTATGAGTGTTACCTTAGAAGTTTCCATAGAAGATTTAGTAAAGAATTTTGCTGGAAATTCTTCCAAAATTTCATTCAAAAATCCTTTTAATGCTGCTCTTAAAGATTTTAAGGAAGGTTCTACTACAGTAGATTCAGATAACGATGATTTTATAGGTCTTTTTTATGCTCACTATAAAGAGCTGTATCCTAAAAACCCTCCAATGATTTTCTTTAGTAATGGACTAAAAGATTATATGGATATTAATTCAGTTGAAAAAACATCAGCTAATAAAAATGACCAAATAATTCAAACTCTTAGAGATTTAAGTGAAGATGCTATTCAAAAAACACATAGAATAATAGAATCTAGAATCAATAAGTTTGGTGTTAGCCAGCCTAATATTAAAAAGCTTGCTGTTTCTGGCAGACTTCAGATTGAGCTTCCTGGAGCAAAGGATAAAAATAGAATTAGAAATTTACTTCAGTCTACAGCTAGCTTAGAATTTTGGGACGGAGCTCACGCAGATTGGACAGATGAGTTTTTAGAGCTGAATAAGGCAGTTTCTAAAGAGTCATCAAACGATGTTGAATCAGATTTTATAGAAATTTCTCAAGACTCTCTAAATTCTTTTTCTGCTATTGAATTAGAATCTTATATGAATGATAAGAAAGCTAACGATTCTTTGCTAGAAGAAAAATCTTTAGAAAGAGTAATTCAGGACTCTATTATGTTAGCCGATGGAAAGATTTTAAATGGTAGTCTTTGGTTTATTCACACATCTAACAGCCCATATATTGGGGTTGCAAAGTCTGTAGATACTGCTAAAATTAATTCTATGCTTAAGTCAAAGGTGNCAAGAGATATTTTCAATCTTAGAAGACACAAATTTTTATGGTCAAGAGATGTAAGTAAATATGAAACATCTCAAAGTTTCACTGGTCATACTTTAATGGCAATTGAAATACCAACTAGTGGAGAGCCTAAGATTAATGGGGAAGATGTTGTAAATGCTTCGCAAAGTTTCGATAACGATTCTAAACCATCGGTTGCACTTTCTTTCAATTCAAATGTTGCAGATGTTTGGGCAAAGTGGACAGAACAGAAAGTTGGAAAAGTAATAGCAATTGTTTTAGACGATCAGGTTTTTTCATCTCCTTTTATAAGACAAAAGATAACTGGCGGAAACACAGAAATTTCCGGTGGCTTTGAAACAATTGAAGAAGCGCAAGATTTAGCCAATATTTTGAAGGCTGGTTCCCTTCCAGTTCCTGCTGTGATTGTAGACGAAGCTATTGTTGGTCCATCCCTTGGTGAGGAAAATATTAATTCTGGACTTTGGTCTTTTTTCTTTGCTTTTTTATTGGTTCTTTTTTATATGATTTTTTATTACAAGAGAGCAGGTTGGGTTGCAAATGTCGCTTTGATAGCAAATGTCTTTTTTATAATTGGAACTTTAGCTTCCCTAGGTGCAGCTTTGACATTGCCTGGTATAGCAGGTTTAGTCTTAACTATAGGAATGTCTGTAGATGCAAATGTTCTTATTTATGAAAGAATAAGGGAGGAGCTGAAAAATGGAAAGGGAATTAAATTAGCTATTCAGGACGGATATAAGCATGCTTATTCTGCGATTATTGATGCCAATGTAACTTCACTTCTTACAGCTGTAGTTCTGGCTTATTTTGGTTCTGGTCCTATTCAAGGTTTTGCTACTACATTAATTATAGGGGTATTTACTTCCCTGTTTTCAGCAATTTTTATAACTAGATTAATTTTCTCTTACTTTTTAGATACCAAAAGAGATGTTCATTTTTCTAGAAAATTTACAGAAAATTTATTTACTGGAAGTACGATAGAATTTTTAAAGAAAAGAAAAGTATTTTACGTCTTTTCTGCATTGATTGTTGGCTTTGGAATTTTTTCATTATCTACCAAGGGATTAGATGGAGGAGTTGAATTTACTGGTGGAAGAACTTATAGGGTTGAGTTTTCAGAAAAAATAGATAAATCTGCAGTTCAAAATGCGGTAAGTGATAGATGCGTTGATGACAACGGAAATAATATTGCACCTGAAGTTAAAACTGTAGATAACGCATATACTTTAGAAATAACTACCAAATACTTAGAGAAATCAGTTCTTAAAAATAAAGTTAAAGTTGCAAAAATAGATGCTTCACTAGCTCAAGCATTTCAGGACTTAGGTTATTCAAATATTGAGGATGTAAATGAGGGTATGACCTATACTCTTTTGACCTCTAGAGGTGTAGAGAGCCAAATTTCTGATGAATTAATTAAGGGTTCATTCTTGGCAGTGATATTCTCGTTGTTTATCATATTTATCTACATTGCTTACAGATTTAGAAAATGGCAATTTGGATTAGGTGCTTTAATTGCGATGTTCCATGATGTTTTGGTTGTACTTGGGTTATTTTCAATATTTTACAATATTGTTCCTTTCTCAATGGAAATTGATCAAGCTTTTATTGCTGCAATTCTAACTGTTGTAGGATATTCTATTAATGATACTGTTGTTGTTTTTGATAGAATCAGAGAATATTCTGTTCTTCACAAAAAATCATCTGCTGTTCAAGTAGTTGATAGGGCTTTAAATAGTACACTTTCTAGAACTATCAATACTTCTTTAAGTACATTTTTAGTCCTTCTAACAATATTTATTTTTGGTGGAGAGTCTATTAAAGGTTTTGCTTTTGCTTTGATGGTTGGCGTAGTAGTAGGAACTTATTCTTCATTATTTATAGCAACGCCACTTGTTGTAGATTTGTCAAAAAATAAAATCAACGCTTAATGTTTTATTATCTCCAGCTATTACTTTTAGAAGGAATTAGTGCGGGAGAACTAATATTTGTATTTCTGGTAGTTCTTTTATTTTTTGGGTCTAAAAGTATTCCAAAAATTGCAAGAAGCCTAGGAAGAGGAATGAGACAATTAAGGGACGCTTCTCAACAAATTCAGGACGATATTAAATCAGCAGCTTTTGAAGATGACGAGATTACTGGGGTTTCTGTTGGTAAAAAAGAGAATAAAGAATAATATTTTCTTTAAATTACACTTTAGCAGATTTCACAGTCTTTACTATTCTTCCTGCAATTTTATAAGGGTCTCCGTTAGATGCGGGTCTTCTATCTTCAAGCCAGCCTTTCCAGCCTTGCTCTACAGTAATAATCGGTATTCTTATTGATGCTCCTCTGTCAGAAACTCCGTAGCTAAAGTCCGTAATTGCTGCAGTCTCGTGAAGGCCGGTTAATCTTTGGTCATTAAACTCACCATAAACTTCTATGTGTTCTTTGGTAACAGGTCTAAATGCTTCACATACTTTTTCATAGATTTCCTGAGACCCACAAGTTCTAAGTAATGTGTTAGAGAAGTTTGCATGCATCCCAGATCCATTCCAGTCTCCTTTAACTGGTTTTGGATGGTATTCTATATAATATCCATGGTCTTCTGTCAATCTGTCTAAAATATATCTAGCAATCCACATTTCATCTCCTGCTTTTTTAGCACCTTTTGCAAACAATTGAAATTCCCATTGTCCACTAGCAACTTCTTGGTTAATACCTTCTATATTAATGCCAGCTTCTATACATATATCTGCGTGTTCTTCTACCAAATGTCTTCCGTGCGTATTTCTTCCTCCAACAGAGCAATAATACATTCCTTGAGGTCCAGGATATCCACCAACTGGAAATCCTAAAGGGAGCTGGGTATTGACATCCATAATAAAATACTCCTGTTCAAAGCCAAACCAAAAATCATTGTCATCATCGTCAATTTTGGCTCTTGCATTAGATTCGTGGGGAGTCCCGTCCGATTTTAAAACTTCAGTCATCACAAGAAATCCATTTTCTCTTACTGGGTCTGGATAGCAAGCAACTGGCTTTAATAAGCAATCTGATGAACTTCCTTCGGCTTGTTTGGTAGAACTTCCGTCAAAAGACCATACTGGACAATCTTTAAGTTCTCCACTAAAATCTTCAATTATTTTAGTTTTNCTTCTCATATTTTGAGTTGGATTATATCCGTCCAGCCAAATGTATTCTAATTTTGATTTTGCCATTTCAATAAATAAAAATTTAAGTTGTAACAAATATATATTTTTCCATTTTTTAATTTACTTTTTGAGCTTGATTTGTAGATATTATTTATTAACAAAAGCCAACCTTAGTGTTAACTAAACACTAAATTCTGGTAAAACACACAGCTATTTTTATTTATTTTATTTGACAAAATCTTAGGGAGATTTTAAGATTTATGAATTTTTAAGGAAATAATTAGTTATTTTAGCATCAAATTATAGTTATGAAACAATTTATTTTTAGTAGACTTTTTTCCAGAACTACAAAAACCTTGTTGATTTTGTCTTTCTTTCTGTCTTTGAATTCTTTCCATTCCCAGAGTCAAAACCCCTACATCATTCAAGCAGATTTAAATTTCAAAAACGAAGCATATTTTGATGCAATAGACTTATACAAAAAAGGAGAAGTAAAAGAAAAAGACATTGAGGAAAAAGGTAGGATTAATTTTCAAATTGCAGAATGTTATAGACTGGATGTAGAACCTGCTCAAGCAGAAACTTATTATAGAAGGGCTTTTAAGCTAAAGTACCAAAAAAACCATCCTAAATTATATATTTTGCTTGCCGACGTATTGGTAGAAGAAGGAGAATATGAATCTGCAGCTGAATATGTTAGAAAATATTTAGAAATTTTCCCTGATGATAAGCATGCAAATATTTTACTTTCCTCCTGTGAACATTATGCAGAGTGGGTAAGAAATAAGACTAAACACATCATTCAAAATGAAAGACAAATTAACTCTGAACATTACGATTATTCACCCGCTTGGGGAGACATAAACCACAATACAATTATTTTTGTTTCTGCTAGAGATGGATCTAATGGTGACGGGATTGACTCTAGAACAGGAGATAGTTATATGGATTTATGGTCTACAACCAGAGACAATAATGGCAAATGGAGTGAGCCTCAACTATTGCCTAATTCCATCAATTCTAAAGACAATGAAGGCCCTTCGGTTTTGTCCCCTTCTGGAGAAGAAATTTATTTTACTAGATGTCCTAGAATGAAAAAAGTAGATTTAGGTTGTGCTATATTTTACTCAAAAAGAAAAGGAGATTCTTGGACACAAGCTAAAGAAGTAAAATTAAAGCCCGAAGATGCAGATACATTATCTTGTGGTCATCCTGCCATGGATTCTGAAATGAAGATAATGATTTTTGCTGCTGATTTCCCTGGAGGATATGGAATGCATGACTTATGGATGTCAGAATATGACTCTAGAGAAGAGAGTTGGATGACACCAGTAAATTTAGGTCCTGATATTAATAGTTTAGGAGATGAAATGTTTCCACATCTTTCAGATAATGGAGATTTGTATTTTTCCTCGGACAGTTACGAAGGATTTGGTGGGTTAGACATGTTTAAAGCTAAAAAAGTTGGAGAGAATAAGTGGGGAGATTTAGAAAACTTAAGATATCCATTAAACTCAAATGAGCATGATTTTGGAATCATCTTTGAAAGAGATACTGATAGAAGAGGATTATTCACTTCCTCAAGAGAGGGAACCAAAGGACACGATGATATTTTCAATTTTAATATCCCACCTGTGTTATTAAAATATTATGTAGAAGTAACCAATTCAGAAACTGGCGATCCCGTTCCTGGTGCTACTGTAAAAGTTACTGCAATTGATACTTCTGGCGGCATTAGAGATGAGTTTGTTCAAACAACAGATATTGATGGAACTATTCTTTTTAACGAAATTTCAAAAGGCAAAAGATATATTGAACACGATTTAATTTATGAAGTTGAATGCCAAAAGGATAGCTTTTTAGTAAGAAAGTCGAAATTTTCAACTTTTAATCTTGAAGACAACAAAACTTTTTATGATCCCTTTGAGGTTCAACCAGTTGGAGATAAAGCAATTGATTTTCCAGAAGTTCAATATGCTTTAAATAAGGCTGAACTATTAGTGGATACTTTAGAAGCTTCTATTGGTAAAATAAATTCAAAGGATTCTTTGGATTTTCTATACAACACTTTAATTGATAATCCAACTATTGTTATCGAACTGCAAGCCCATACAGATTGCAGAGGAGGTGATGATTACAATCAAAAACTTTCACAAAGAAGAGCCCAATCTTGTGTAGATTATTTAATTTCAAAAGGAATCCCAGCTGATCGTATGAAAGCAGTAGGGTATGGAGAAGATAGACCAAAAATGGAGGGGTTAGAATGTGACGCAATTTCAAGTTTATCTACTCAGGAGGAGCAAGAAGCAGCCCATCAAAAAAACAGAAGGACTCAATTCATTGTTCTTAACTTTGACTACGCTCCTAAAGATAATTAGTAATATATTTTTCCCTTAAGGGGCCACTTTAATGAAAGATGATTCTAGATATGCCCAAAGAGGCGTTAGTTCAGGAAAAGAAGAAGTTCACAAAGCAATTAAAAATATTGACAAAGGGCTATTTCCCAAAGCTTTTTGTAAAATAGTACCAGATTATTTATCTAACAGCGATGACCATTGCATTGTTATGCATGCAGATGGGGCGGGAACCAAATCTTCTTTGGCTTATGCATACTGGAAAGAGACTGGAGATCTTTCTGTTTGGAAAGGAATAGCACAAGATGCCCTTATAATGAATATTGACGATTTACTTTGCGTTGGAGCAGTCGAAAATATTTTAGTTTCTTCAACAATTGGAAGGAATAAAAACAAAGTTCCTGGCGAGGTAATAGCTGCTATTATTCAAGGTTCTGAAGAAATATTAGAAGAACTTAGGTCGTTTGGCTTAAGCATTCATTCTACTGGTGGAGAAACTGCCGATGTTGGAGATTTAGTTAGAACAATTATTGTGGACTCTACTGTAGTTGCAAGAATGAAAAAATCGGATGTCATATCCAATAAAAATATTCAACCTGGTGATGCCATTATCGGGTTATCTTCTTTTGGTAAAACTTCCTATGAAAAACAATACAATGGCGGAATGGGAAGTAATGGATTAACTTCTGCTAGACACGATGTTTTTGAAAAAAATATTGCTAAAAAATATCCCGAAACTTACGACCACAGTATTAATTCTTCTTTGGTCTATTCAGGTTCTAAAGAACTGACAAGTGCTGTGAAAGATTCTCCTNTNAATGCTGGTAAATTAGTGCTTTCGCCTACTAGAACATATGCTCCTGTTATTTGTAAAATTTTAGAAAAGCATAGGTCAGATATTAATGGAATGGTTCATTGTAGTGGAGGTGCACAAACTAAAATTCTTCATTTTATCGATAAAAACCATATAATTAAAGACAATCTTTTTCCTGTACCTCCTTTATTTAATTTAATTCAGGAAGAATCACAAACTCCTTGGGCAGAAATGTATAAGGTTTTCAATATGGGACATAGGATGGAGATTTATACCAATCCAAGAAATATACAATCTATCATTAATATATGTAATGCGTTTAATTTGGAGGCTAAACAAATCGGAAGAGTTGAAGATTTGAATACTAAAAAGTTAACTATTATTTCAGAAAAGGGGGAATTTATTTACTAATGAGTGACAAGGGATTACTTAACAAGTTAGAGCAAATCGCCATAAAATATGACGAGATATCTAAACATATGGTAGATCCAGATGTTATTAATGACATGAAGAGATATGTAAGTTTAAATAAAGAATATAAAGAACTTACAGAAGTGGTAAATACTTACAATTCTTACAAAGATGTACTTGATAATATAGAAAATGCAAAATCCATTTTACAAACTGAAACAGACGCTGAGTTTAAGGACATGGCTCGAGAAGAGCTGGAGGAATTTCAGCGTGCAAAGACCGATTTAGATGAAAAAATAAAATGGTTGTTAATTCCTAAAGATCCGAATGATAATAAAAATGTCATAATGGAAATTAGATCTGGAACTGGAGGGGATGAAGCTTGTATTTTTGTGGAGGATGTTTTCAGAATGTTTACTATGTTTTTCAAAGAAAAATCATGGAATTTTGAAGTTCTTAATTCTAATGAAGGAGGTACAAAAGGATTTAGAGAAATATCGCTTAGTATTTCTGGAGAAGAAGTTTATGGGAAATTAAAATTTGAATCTGGAGTCCATAGAGTACAGAGAGTTCCCGAAACAGAGTCTCAGGGGAGGGTTCATACCTCAGCGATTACTGTAGCTGTTCTTCCCGAAGCAGAAGAAGTGGATTTTGAACTTAATTTAACAGATGTAAAAAAAGATACCTACAGAGCTTCTGGTGCAGGGGGACAACATGTAAATAAAACAGAATCTGCAGTTAGGGTTACGCATTTGCCGACAGGGACAGTAGTAGAATGTCAAGATGGTCGTTCACAGCACAAGAACTATGAAAAAGCACTAAAGGTTTTAAGGTCTAGACTGTATCAAGCAGAAGAAGAAAGATTAGATAAGGAAAGGGCAGATGAGAGAAAATCATTAATATCTACTGGTGATAGGTCTGCAAAAATAAGAACTTACAATTATCCTCAGGGAAGAATTACAGACCACAGAATAAACAAGACTATTTATAATCTTTCTAACTTTATGAATGGAGATATTCAGGAAATGATAGATGCATTAATAATGGCTGAAAATGCTGAGAAGTTAAATGAAAGTAAATTAGACGAAGTATGACTAGAAATAAAATCATAGAGCAAATACATCATAAAAAATCTTTTTTATGTGTAGGCTTAGATGCTGATATTTCTAAAATACCAAAATATTTATTNGATTTTGAAGATCCTNTTTTTGAATTTAACAAAAGAATTATTGATGCTACAAAAGATCTTTGTGTAGCTTANAAACCCAACATAGCATTTTATGAATCCATGGGGATAAATGGCTGGAANAGTCTACAGAAAACAGTAGAATACATTCCTGAAGATATTTTNACTATTGCAGATGCCAAAAGAGGAGATATTGGAAATACATCTAAAAAGTATGCTGAAACTTTTTTTTCAACCTATAATTTTGATTCTATAACAGTTGCGCCATATATGGGGGAGGATTCAATTACGCCATTCCTTGAATATCCAAATAAATGGACTATTATTCTTGGTTTAACTAGTAATGATGGTTCTAAATCGTTTCAAAACTTAGCCCTAGAAAAAGGAAATTTTCTTTTCCAAGAAGTTTTGAAATCTTCTAGTAAATGGGGCACTGCTTCAAATATGATGTATGTTGTTGGTGCTACTAAAGCAAAAGATTTACTAAAAATAAGAAAGATAATTCCTGAACATTTTTTATTAATCCCTGGAATAGGAGCACAGGGAGGAGATTTAGATGAGGTAATTAAAAATGGAATCAATAATGATGTAGGTTTGTTGATTAACTCTTCTAGAGGAATAATTTATGCTGGGAAGGATAAGGATTTTGATTCAAAATCTCGAGAAGAAGCTATGAAAATAAAAAATAGAATGTCTAATTACTTATAAGTTTAAGTCATGAAAATCTACCATTCCTTATTAGACAAAATTTTAAGTTTCTTTGAGAAGAGAGCATTTGGAGTAAGTGAGTGGTTAGGAACCAAATTTGGTGTCAATCCAGCACTAGTAAGGAAGTTTTTTATTTATTTAAGCTTTGTAACGTTAGGAAGNCCACTTTTAATTTATTTTCCGATGGCTTATTTTTTAGAAAACAAGGATAAATTATATTGGAGAAAAAAAAGAAAAACCGTTTGGGATTTTAAGTAATTTGAAAGTTTAAAATGGTCAAAAAGAAAATTTTAGTTACTGGTGCCAATGGTTTACTAGGTCAAAAAATCATTTACAATTTAAAAAACAGAACAGATGTTTCTTTGTTAGCTTGTTCCAAAGGAGTTAATAGACTTATAGAAACCAATGGATATAAGTATATAGAACTAGACATTACCAATAAAAATCAAGTTCAAAAGGTTATCTCGTTAGAAAAACCAGATGCTGTAATTAATTGTGCAGCAATGACTAATGTGGACAAATGCGAGAACAATCAAAAAGAGTGTTGGGAAATTAATGTAAATGCTGTTGAGAATATTGCAACTTCTTGTGAGTTGATTAAGGCCCATGTTTTGCATTTGAGTACAGATTTTGTTTTTGACGGAACAGCGGGACCTTACAAAGAAAATGACCAACCAAATCCACTGCATTTTTATGCCGAATCCAAACTTAAGTCAGAAGAGATTATTAAAAAAACTTTAACCAATTGGAGTATTGCTAGAACCATTATAATCTATGGAATTACCGATAATATGAGTCGTTCTAATATTGTTTTGTGGGCTAAAGGTGAAATTGGCAAAGGGAATACCATTAACGTAGTAAAGGATCAATATAGGTCCCCAACATTAGCAGAAGATTTAGCAAAAGGTTGCATTTCTATTATTGATAAGTCAGCCTATGGATTATACCATCTTTCTGGACCAAAGACTTACAGTATTTTAGATTTAGTTTATCAAGTCGCAGATTTTTATAATTTAGACAAATCATTGATAAATCCTGTTACTTCAGCATCTTTAAAACAGCCTGCTAAAAGACCATTAATTACAGGGTTTGATATTGGTAAAGCAAAGAGAGATTTAGCATACAACCCTGTAGATTTTACAGATGGAATAAAAATAATGCACCAACAAATAAAGAAATATGAAGTTTAAAATATCTACCATCTTTTTAATGATATTACCAAATCTTATTTTGGCACAATCCCATGAAGCTATTGAAATGGGGTTAGATCAAAAAATTGATAAAGCCTTCAAACCTTTTTCTGATTTTATTTCAAACGTTGTGTTTTTTGAGGTGTTTAATGGAGCACCATTTGTAATAGTATTATTAGTTTTTAGTGCCATGTTCTTTACGCTATATTTTGGGTTCCCAAATATTAAATATTTCGGAAAAGCGATTGGTGTAGTAAGAGGTAAATACGACCATGTAGATAAATCTAGCTCTGTAAATTCAGATTTGGCAGTAGATGGGGATATTAAAGACACAATTTCTGACGAAAGTAAACAAGGTGAGGTTACGCATTTTCAGGCATTAGCTACGGCCGTTTCAGGGACTGTAGGAAATGGAAATATTGCTGGTGTTGCTCTTGCAATAGCTCTTGGTGGACCGGGAGCAACTTTCTGGATGATTGTTTGTGGATTATTGGGGATGTCTACAAAATTTGTGGAATGCACATTAGGCGTTCAGTATAGAGACATTGGTGAAGATGGTACTGTTTATGGAGGTCCAATGTATTATTTAAGCAAAGGATTAAAAGAAAAAGGTTTTAAAACCCTTGGGAAAATAACTGCAGTATTATTTGCGATTTTTTGTATTGGAGGTTCTTTTGGTGGTGGCAATGCAGCACAATCCAATCAAGCTACAATAGTTATTAAAGACTTACTGGGATTAGACAGTACAAGTGCAGGGGCAATAATTGGAATTATTTTGGCATTACTTGTTGGCATTATTATTATTGGTGGTATAAAAAGGATAGCATCAGTTACAGAAAAAATTGTTCCTTTTATGGCAGTACTTTATTTACTGGCTTGTATATATATAATTGTCCTTAATTTCAATTTGGTGGACGATGCTTTTAGTTTAATAATTACCCAAGCATTTAACCCCAAAGCAATAGGCGTTGGTGGAGTTATTGGTGTTTTGCTAGTAGGTTTTAAAAGGGCTGCTTTTTCAAATGAAGCTGGTGCAGGTTCTGCATCAATTGCCCATTCTGCGGTTAAAACAAAATATTCTGCGTCTGAAGGACTTGTTGCTTTATTAGAACCATTTATCGATACGGTGGTTATTTGCACAATGACAGCTTTAGTAATTATCATTTTCAATTTTGGTGGTGCGTTTGAGTATGGAGGCACCAATGGATCTGTTCTAATTGACGGTGTCGCTTATGAGGGAGCTGGAATAACCTCTATGGCATTTGCTGAGTATATTCCTTATTCTAATGTTTTTCTCACAATTGCAGTTGTGTTATTTGCCGTTTCAACGATGATATCATGGTCTTATTACGGTCTTCAGTCATGGAAATATTTATTTGGTAGAGGAAGAGCAGCAGATTTAACTTATAAAGTTCTTTTCTTAGTTTTTGTTATTATTGGTGCTGCAGCAAGTATGAATTCTATTTGGGCATTTTCAGATGCTATGATATTTGCTATGGTTTTCCCAAATATGGTTGGACTTTATTTTTTATTCCCAGTGGTCAAAAAACAACTTG
>JGI20159J14440_10000071_pt1 | contig 64240 bp, 63 predicted proteins | sample COG_09_FD_14440 | JGI IMG/M metagenome (IMG submission 14440) | reverse complement strand
CACCGACCAGATAAGGATCTGCTGGCAAGGTTACATCGAGAAGGCTGACATCAGTTTTAGCTTGAATTTCTTTTATGGCTGCTTCAAATAATTGGTTTAATTTACTTTTAAGAATATTTAACTCTTTGGCAGCTGCAACCTTAGAGTCCGCATCAAGAGATTTAAGTTGGGCAAAGGAAGAGAGGACAAATGACTTTTTTCCAAGATACTGGGATCTCAGTTGAAAAAATTCAGCCTCTGATTGAACGGATTTTAATTTGAGGGCGGCTGTTTCAATTAAATCCTGAGGGATTTGCATGAGAACATTATACCCTGACTTTTTCTACTATTTTCTTAAATGTCTCAGGGTCTGAGAATGCTACGCCAGCTAAGGATTTTCTATCAAGCTTCACATTTGCTCCATGGAGCTGATGAATAAATCTACTATAAGAAAGATCTAAAGGAATCAGGGCTGCTGATATTCTAGAAATCCATAAAGAGCGAAATGTTCTTTTCTTATTTCTTCTATCTCTAAAAGCGTACTGCAGGGCTTTGACATTAGATTGCTTGGCAGTTCTGAACAGTCTGCTCCGAGCGCCATAATGGCCTTTAGTAGCCTTTAGTACTTTCTTATGTTTTGCTCGCGCGGTAAGGGATTTGGTAACTCTTGGCATAATTCTTAGATGTTATATAGAAGTTTTTGTGCTATTTTTTTTGTTTCATCAGACATTTTAATCATCCCACGGTTATGACGCTTTCTTTTTGTAGTCTGCTTAGTCAAGATGTGTGCTCTACTGGCACTTCTTCTTTTTAGACCGCTGCCTGTAGGTTTAAAGCGCTTTTTAGCGCTTGAATGTGTTTTTAATTTGTAGCCCATAATTATTTAATTATTTTTTTCTAATTTGCGAGAGAACCATTAGCAACTGCCTACCTTCCAATGATGGCTCTTGGTCTACCTGAGCAATATCTTGAAGGTCATCTCTCAATCGATTTAGCAGTTCAAGCCCTAAATTACTATTTAGAATCTCTCTGCCTCGAAATCGAACGCTGATTTTAGTCTTATCTCCATCATTAATAAAGCTTTTTATTTTTTTTAATTTAATATTGTAATCACCAATATCAGTGGTAGGTCTAAACTTGATCTCTTTGAGGGACTGTTTTTTCGGTTTTTTAGTACCAACTGTACTTTTTTTCTTTTCAAATTGAAATTTTCCAAAATCAAGAAGCTTGCAAACTACTGGGTTAGCATCTGATGGTGAGACCTGCACTAGATCCAAGGCTTTCTTTTGCGCCTCACTTAATGCTTCAGCAATAGGCAACATGCCTAATTTTGCACCATCATCTCCAATTAACATTACCTCTTTAGCATAAATTTTATTATTAATAGGGGTCGTAGATTTTTTATTTGCAGCGATAGTAAAGGTCCTAAGGGGTTAAAGAAAAGTTAAACAAAGTAACTTTTTATTGATATGGATAGACTGGAATGAATTGTCATTGCAGGGGATTTTAAAGCATTATTCATGAAAAGAAAACACTAAGGCTGAAGCAGCTGTGCAATCCAAGAGCCTTCTTGAATTGAGAAAACCTGCCTCTTATTTAATCTATTTTCGTGACCTTCCCAGAACTCAAAATAATAAGGGGTAAATGAATACCCACCCCAATACTCTGGTCTTTCTTGATCTGAGGTCATAGATGCAAGAGTTGATTGAAAACGCTCTTTGACAGCATCAAAAGATGTCACAGGTTGAGATTGTGCAGAGCTAATCGCCAAAGCATTTTTTTCTTTCGATCGATTTTTAAAATGCAAATCAGAAAATTCAGGGCTTGTTTTTTGTATCTTAGCTTTAAGTCTAATCTGAGTATTCAGTGCTGGCCAGTGGATCAGGACAGATATCTGATCATGTGATGCAAATTGACTTGCTTTTGGCGATGAGTAATTGCTAAAAAATATCCATTCATTGCCTTGAATGTATTTCAGGTTCACAAACCTTGATTCAACTTCACCGGAAAGACTATCGTACGAGCTAATCGAGATAGCTTCAACACCTCTCTGATTATGCTTTAGTGCTTGGTGATAAAGTGCTTCGAGCTTCTTGTATGGAGCCTCTGAAGGAAGGTTGAGTAGTTCAATCATGATGCAGATGATGGTGCCCAGAGCCGGACTTGAACCGGCACGAAGTTGCCTTCGAGGGATTTTAAGTCCCTTGTGTCTACCAATTCCACCACCTGGGCAATTAGTTCTTTAGTCAAAAAAATATTTTCTCTTACAAAGAGATGGCTTAAGCGCTTAGCTTAAGAGATATCCTTTCTCTCTCTGCATCAATGCCAAAAATAATACAGGATAATTTATCGCCCTTCTTGTAGCTCTCCATTGCTTCGGCTGGATTCTCATCTTCTGTGATATCCGAGAGATGAATCAGGCCATCGATATCGCCTTCTAAGCCTACAAAGATACCAAAGTCTGTGACCGACTTGATGCTACCTTCGACTGAATCGCCTAGGCCGTAACGGTTAGCAAATTCTGTCCATGGGTTGGGTTTGGTTTGCTTTAGTCCTAGTGAAATTCTTCTTTTCTCATGATCAATTTCTAGAACCATGACTTTAATTTTAGCTTCTAAATCTACAACCTTGGAAGGGTGGATATTTTTATTTGTCCAATCTAGTTCAGATAGATGAATGAGTCCCTCTACGCCTTGCTCAAGCTCTGCAAAACACCCATAGTCTGTAAGGTTTGAAACAGTTGCTTCATATATTCCTCCGACGGAATATTTACCTTCGATAGTTTCCCATGGGTCATTTTGAATCTGCTTTAAACCAAGCGAAACTCTAAGCTTCTCTTTATCAAAACTTAAGATTTTCACATCGATCTCTTGCCCTAAACTTAAGACTTCGGCAGGATTAGTAACCCTGGACCAGGAGATATCAGTAATATGCAATAAGCCATCTAGCCCACCAAGATCAACAAAGGCTCCGTAATCTGTTAGATTTTTTACAATCCCTTTAACGATTTGACCTTCGTCTAGGTTTTTGAGTAGCTCGACCTTCTCAGCAGAATTAATTTTTTCTAATACAGCTTTTCTAGAAAGAACGACATTGTTGCGTTTGTAATCAAGTTTAATGACTTTAAATTCTTGAACTGTGTTCTCTAGCTCTGGCGCCTCTTTTACAGGTCTAATATCTACCAATGATCCTGGAAGGAAAGCTTTGACCACATCAACTTCTACAGAGAACCCACCTTTAACTCTTGTTAAAACTTTGCCTTCAACAAATTCACCTGTTTCGAGTGCTTCTTCTAGCTTTTTCCAAGTGCCTATTTTCCTAGCTTTCTCTCTGGAAATTCTTGTTTCACCGTAGCCGTCCTCAACTGCTTCCAAGGCAACTTGAACCTCATCTCCAGATTCAATTTCCACTGTTCCATCATTATTTCTAAATTCATCAAGAGAAATAACTCCCTCAGATTTTAATCCAACATGAACTGTGACCCAGTCTTTATCAACATCTAAAACTACACCTGTGACTATAGAGCCTGGTTGCATTTCAAGGGTGCTTAGACTCTCGTCTAGTAGTGCGGCAAAACTTTCTGACATATGCTTTATATTTCCTTAATCTGTTCTTTGTATATTTGAAGAACTTTGTTTAATACTTCTTGTGGAGTTAAGTTGGAAGAATTCACTTCAATTGAATCTGCTGCTGGAACTAAGGGAGATAACTCTCTAGTTCTATCTGCTTCATCACGCAATCTTATATCCTCAATCAGATCGCGCATATTAACGCCTTGATCGGTATTCTGCAACTCTAAAAATCGTCTCTGCGCCCTCACCTCAACATCAGCAACTAAAAAAATTTTAGTGGCGGCGTCTGGAAAGACCACTGTGCCCATATCTCTTCCATCAGCAACCAAACCGATACTGCTTGCAAGCTCTCGCTGAAAGACTATTAAATTATCTCTTGTCTCTTTTAAGCCACTTAATTTTGATGCAGATTTGGCAACCTTTTCTTGTCGGAGCAGTTGAGTGATATTATTGGATCCTTCGTGCACTTCCATGACACCGCTAACCCCTTCAATGGTTAGCTCTGAAAATAACAACATAGTTTGATTGTGACTTTGTGTCTGATTAAAGCAGTAGGAATAGGCTCTATAGAGTAATCCGCTATCTAATAGTAAAAAATCTAATTGGCTTGCTAGCTCTTTTGCTAAAAGCCCCTTGCCTGAAGCTGAAGGGCCATCAATTGTGATAATTTTCTTATTTTTCAATTTTATACCCCAGTGAAGCAGTAGCTTCTAAAAAATTTGGAAAAGAAGTAAAAATATTATCACACTGAGTAACTGTTACTGGTTGATCACAATTCAATCCAGCCATTAGAAAGCTCATTGCAATCCTGTGGTCGTGAAAAGAATCAATTTTAACTGGTTCATCTAGATGTAAAGTCTGAGAGCTCCCATGAATTTTAATTCCATCATCAAGATTCTCATGAATCACACCCAGCTTGGATAGCCCTTGCGATACTGCGCTCAACCTATCAGATTCTTTCACACGAAGCTCAGCAGCGTCCTCAATTAAAGTTTCTCCATCAGCAAACGCAGCAGCAATTGCAAGAATTGGTATTTCATCAATAATATTAGGAATAATTGCACCCTTTAGGTGAATGCCTTTTAATTTTGATGGTCGAACCACTAAATCAGCAATCGGTTCCCCGGATTCCACTCTTGAGTTACTAATCTCAATCAATGCACCCATGTCCTTTAACGCTGCAAGGATACCAATTCTACTCGGGTTCATACCAACACCTCGAACTGTTAATTCTTTAGAGTTACTGATAAGACAGCCAACTATTAAAAATGCTGCGGAGGAAATATCTCCAACCACATGATAATTTTTAGCTTTTAAAGATGTGCTGCCGTCTAAGGAAATAATATTTTTTTTGCCATCATGTTGAGTAGAGATCTCTGCTCCAAAGTTTTGTAGCATTCTCTCAGTGTGATCTCGCGTCTGCACTGGCTCAATCACAGTCACCTGTTTCTGAGAGGCTAGGCCTGCCAACAAAATACAAGATTTAACTTGGGCACTTGCCACAGGAAGCTCGTATAGAAACCCATCTGATAACTTGGATGGATGCAAATGAATAGGGAGCATGCCTTCCTCAGAATCAATCTCAGCCCCCATATCTTGCAAGGGATCAATCACTCGACCCATGGGCCTGCTTGACAGGGATAGATCTCCACAAAAAGTTGCTCCAATGCCAAGACCTGCTGTCATGCCAAGCATCAGCCTGAGACCTGTACCAGAGTTGCCTAGATCAAGAGGGCTTCCTGGCTGAGAAAGATGCTTGCTCTTCTGCGTTACTTGAATGACTTGATCATTCAGAATGTCTATTCCTGCTCCCATCTGTTTTAATGCTCGCATGGTAGATAAAGGATCTTCACCCCGAAGAAGTCCTGTGATCTGCATGTCATCGTTTATTAATGCACCAATTATAAGCACCCTTTGTGAAATAGATTTATCTCCTGGACAGGTGATAATGCCGTAAAGGGATCCGAGCGGAGTCGAGGTCAGATTCAATAGTGTAATTCCTTAAAATTCTTTAAATCTACTAGTATTGATTCTAGATCTTCAGAGTCCTGATGAGAGATGGTAGCTTTTAACTTATTAAGATTTTCAATAAAACTCTCGAGGCTTAAAATAATATTAGTCTTATTCAGGGTAAAAATATCAGCCCACATTTCAGGAGATGATGAGGCTAGACGCAAGAATTCACCAAAGCCTCCTCCAGAAAATTTTGCGATACTATCTTCGTTAAGATCTCTTAAAGTCATTAACAACGCATATGAAGCTACATGAGGCAAATGACTGGAATGCGCTAAAAGAAAATCATGTGCCGTAGCGTCGAGGTTAATAATTTCTGACTCAAGGGCATCCCACAATCGCGTTACCTTCGCAGCATGCTCTTCACCTGCTGATGGTGGGCGCGAAATAATTACTTTTTTATTTAAAAAGAGGTTGCTTGCTGAGTGTTTCTCTCCTGAGCGATGAGAACCGGCGATGGGATGTGAAAACATAACGTTTGAAGGAGAGCCAAGTTCAGATAGGAGCTGATCAATCGGTAATTTAATGCTTGCTGTATCAGTAATGGTCACACTTGTGTTAAATAAGAATTTTAATGATCTTAAAATATCCAAAGAAATTTTTGGGGGTGTGGCAATAATCACCAATGAATTTTCAAAATCTTGTGAGTTTAATTCCTTTAAATCTTGAATGGCTCCTCCAATAGAAGAGGCGGCAAGAGCATTATTAATGCTGTCATGATTAATATCATAGGCAAATATCTCAAACTCATTCTTTGCACTTAGCTGCTTTGCAATGGAACCGCCAATTAACCCTAGCCCAAGGATAACTATTTTCATAACAATGGGGTCAGTTCTGCAAGGAAGCGAAGATTTTGGTCATGAGTTCCAATAGTCACTCTAAGAAAATTTGGCATACCATAAAGATCAATAGGCCTAACAATCACGCCCCTTTCCATTAATTTTTTGAACATTTCTTGGCCATTAAATTCACCTTTAAATGAAATGAAGTTACCTACCGAGGGAATGCACTGCAATCCAAGCTTACTAAGTTCTGCAAATAAAAAGAGTCCTTCTACTCTATTCAAATCAATACTTTGCTGACTATGTTCTTTATCCTCAAGAGCAACACAAGCAAGGTCTTGGGCTAGCGTGTTTACATTAAAAGGTTGTCTTATCCTATTCAGCACCTCAATCAATTCTGGGTTAGAGATGCCATAGCCAATTCTAGCGCTAGCAAGACCATGAATCTTGGAGAAAGATTTGGTCACAATTAGGTTATCAAAATCAGCTAGGAGGGACAAAGGATCAACATAATCACTCTTCTCAACATACTCAAAATATGCGCAATCTAGTACCACTAATATTGAAGAGGGAATCTTGGCAAGTAAATCATAAACTTCCTGATGCGTGTTGTAAGTACCAGTTGGGTTATTGGGATTGGCTATAAAAATAATCTTAGTCTCACTGTGAACATGCTTATGAAATGCTTGCAAATCATGCCCCCAATCTTTAGTTGGCACTTCAATTAACTTTGCTCCAGAGGATTGCGTGACTATCTTATAGACTGCAAATGCATGACAAGATGCTACCGCGGATGAATCTGGATTGAGGAAGGCTCGAGCCACCAATTCTAGAACTTCATTAGAGCCATTGCCCAGGATAATATTTTCCATTTTAAGATTTTCGTGTCTCGCAATAGCTTGCTTTAACTTGGTTCCATTGCCATCTGGGTATAAATGAAAGTCTTTGGAGGATTTCTGCAGTAAGCTCAAGGCCTTGGGAGATGCCCCCAATGGATTTTCATTACTTGCAAGTTTAATGACCTCAGTCAGGCCATATTCTGACATCACCTCATCAATTGATCTGCCAGGCTCATAGGGATGCAAGTCAGCAATCCCAGGGTTAAGATTTTTTATTAGATCAAGGCTCATGATTCCGAAGGATAGGAACCCAGAATTCGAACAGATGAGCTAACAGCTCTGAGCTCTGTAATGACCTTTTTAAGCTTTATATCGTTTTGATGACCGTCACTGTCTATAAAAAAATTATGTGCTTCAGGCGATGATCTCGATGGCCTGGTCTCAATTCTACTCAGGTTAATCTTGCGTTTTTTAAAGGGTGCAAGAAGCTCTATCAAGGCACCAGGTTTATTTGCTGTTTGGATCAAAAAAGATGTTTTATCAAGTGAAGTCGACTCAACGTCTATATTTCCAATAATTAAAAATCTTGTTTTATTTGAGCTAAAATCCTCGATGTTTTGATGATGTTGATAAAGATTATATCTTGANAGGGCAAGTGAGCTAATAATACAAAGCGAATTTTTTTCCTGACTCACAAAATGAGCGGCTTCTGTTGTGCTGCTAGTTAATTTTCTNTCAACATTCGGAAGATTAGCATCAAGCCACTTGCTGCATTGCCCAATGGCTTGTGGGTGAGAAGCCACTATTCTTGCATCCGATAATTTAAACTTTTTTGCTGAAGCTAACTGATGGTGAATCGCCAGATAAGATTCCCCGCAGATCTTGATATGCTCATCTGCTAAGCAATTTAGAGTCGCATTAACCACGCCTTCAGAAGAGTTCTCTACTGGAACTAAACCAAAATCAGCAGTGCCTCCTCGAACCTGAGAAAAAACATCCTCAATTGTTGAGCGAGGATCCTCAGATACCGAGGAGCCAAAATGTTGAACCAGCGCTGCTTCTGAATGAGTGCCTGGAGGTCCAAGATAAGCAACTGTTAATTGCTCTTCTAAAGATAAGCAAGCTGAAATAATTTCTTTAAAAATAAATTTAATTTTTTGATCAGGCATAGTGCCATTATTTAGCTTGATAAGATTTCTTAATATCTCTGCCTCTCGATCAGGCCGATAAAGGGAAGTATTTTTCTGAAGTAAGCCTTTAATCTCACCAATTTTTTGAGCTAGCCCGCCTCTTCTCTGGATAAGTCGCAATAGTTTCAAATCTATAGCATCAATTTGATTGCGAATTGGTTGTAATTTATCTTTGCTCACAGCTTTATCCGTTTTTTATCTCAAACTCGCTCATGAACCCTATCAAAGCATCAATAGCTGCTAGCGGAGTAGCATTATATATACTTGCCCGCATGCCGCCAATCGACCTATGTCCTTTCAGGTTAAGCAGTCCTGCATGATGAGCATCATCTAAAAATTGAGCATCCATCTCAGAATCTCTCAACAGAAATGGTACATTCATAATTGATCTATTGGCAGAAATGACTGGATTAGAGTAGAAATCTGAAGCATCAATGAATTCATACAAGCGCTTTGCTTTGGAGTGATTAACTTTTGCCATGGCTTCTAAGCCTCCATTTGTCTTGAGCCAAGAAAATACTTTGCCAGCTAGATACCAGGAAAAAGTGGGAGGAGTGTTGAACATTGAATCAGACTCTGCGTGTTTAGAGTATTGCAGCATCCCTGGCAGCGCATCTGATGCGGTCGACAAGAACTCGTCTTTAATAATGCAGATGGTTAAGCCAGCAGGACCAATATTTTTTTGAGCACCCGCGTAAATCATGGAAAACTTAGACACGTCAATTGGCTCGCTGAGGATGACAGAAGACATGTCTGCAATAAGAGGTGCCTGAGTGGCAGGAGCTTGATGCAAGGCATTCCCTTGAATAGTCTCATTGGCCACATAATGAAGATAGGGTGCACCCGGAGACTCGCTCCAGTAATCCACATCTGGCACATGATTGAAGTTACTTGCTTCCGAGGACGCAACAATATTAGTGGTGGTGATTTGGGAGGCTTCTGCAATAGCTTTTTTGGACCAACTCCCAGTTAATAGGTAGTCTGCTGGCTGTTGCGATGCAAAATTCATGGGGATCATGGAAAATTGCAAAGTTGCTCCACCCTGTAAAAAGAGCACCTGGTAATTCTCTGGGATGCCCAGCAAATCAATAAGGTCTTGTCTTGCTGTTGAGGCAACCTGCATGTATTCAGAAGATCTATGGCTCATCTCCATAATTGACATGCCTGAATTATTCCACTCAAGAAGCTCCGATTGAGTCTCCTTTAAAACTTGCTCAGGTATTGCAGCAGGGCCTGCAGAAAAGTTCCACTTGCGCATTACTCTTCCGTTTCTTCCTCTTCTTCAGGTGGAATTCTGACTCCCTCAATTAGCTTTTCGCCATCTTTTGGTGTGATGACTTTGACGCCCTGAGTGTTTCTTCCAAGAGTTGGAATCTGACTAATTGCAGTTCTAATCAGAGTTCCTTTATCGCTAATCAGCATGATTCCATCATCTTCATCAACAGCAACTGCTGAAACCATGTTTCCATTTCTATCGCTAGTTTTTAAAGCAATCACGCCTTGGCCGCCTCGGTTATACGAAGGAAAATCTTCTAATCTAGTTTTCTTGCCGTAACCGTTCTCTGATAAGCAAAGAATAGTCTTGGTAGGATCTCCTATCATCAAAGAGATAACTCTCATTCCTTCCTTCAATGAGACTCCTTTGACGCCTCTTGCAGTTCTCCCCATCGGACGAACCTTGGACTCATGAAATCTGATCAGCTTTCCTGAAGAGGAAGAAAGTAAAATATCATTATCACCATCAGTAATCACAGTTCCAACAAGCTTGTCATCGTCATCCAAGCGAATTGCCTTTATCCCTGATTTATATTTTTTATGAAAAAGATTGAGATTTGTTTTTTTAACAACACCATTCCTGGTTGCCATGAAAATATATTTTTCTTCAGAGAATTCATCCACCGGTAAGATTTGCGTTACTGTCTCATCGTCATCTAGCTTTAACATATTAACCAAGGGGCGACCCTTGGATGTTCTAGTGGCCACAGGGATCTCATATACTTTGAGCCAAAATACCTTTCCTTTGGTTGTGAAGCATAGCAATTGACTATGGGAACTAAGAACGTATAGGTTTTGAATGAGGTCCTCTTCTTTAACAGAGGCCCCGGCTTTCCCAACACCACCCCTTCTTTGCTCTCGGTACTCATCTAAGGGTTGAGTCTTAGCATAGCCACTTCTTGAGAGAGTCAGCACTCTGGTCTCTTCGGGAATTAAGTCTTCGTTTGAGATATCGTGTCGAGTATCATTAATATCAGTCTTGCGCTCATCCCCAAAATTCTCTCTGACCTCAATCAATTCATCTTTAATCAAAGTTAGAAGTGTGGCTTTGTCATCCAGTATTTTTTGTAACTCTAGAATTGTAGCCAAAATTTCATTGAACTCAGTTGAAAGATTATCCTGCTCTAAACCTGTGAGTCGAGCTAACCTTAACTCAAGAATAGATTTAGCTTGATCTGGTGATAATTTATAATTTTTACCTTGGATTCCATATTCCTTAGATAAACCCTTGGGTCTACAAGCATCTTGGCCTGCTTTCTTGAGAATTGCTTCTATTGGTCCAGCTTTCCATGATTTTTTGCATAATTCGACTGCAGCAACCTTGGGATCTTTAGATTTTTTGATGATGGTGATAATGTCATCAATGTTTGAAATGGCAACCATCAAACCCTCAACGATATGACCTCGTTCTTTAGCTTTCCTCAGATCAAACTGAGTTCTCTTGATTACCACATCATGACGATGCTTTAGAAATTCTTCTAGGACCTCTTTAATGTTTAAGACGCGAGGCTGACCATCAACCAAAACAGTGATGTTGATGCCAAACGAAGATTCTAGTTGCGACTGAGCAAATAAGTTATTTTCTAGCACTTCAACAGATTCACCGCGCTTGACCTCAATAACTACTCTCAGCCCATCTTTATCTGACTCGTCTCTAATCTCGCTGATGCCATCAATTTTTTTCTCCTTTACCATCTCAGCGATGCGCTCTAGCATTCTCGCTTTATTAACCATGTATGGGACTTCATTAATAATGAGTGAGCTTTTACCAGAGCTATCAACTTCCACTGATGTTTTTGCTCGAACATGCACAATCCCACGACCAGTTTTATAGCCTTGATAAATTCCTGCTCGACCATCAATTGTTCCGCCGGTTGGAAAATCAGGGCCTGTAATAATTTGAATAATCTCATCAATGCTTGCTTCTGGCTTATCCAATAACATCAAGCAGGCATTTAAAACTTCAGTTAAGTTATGAGGTGGGACATTCGTTGCCATACCAACAGCAATACCAGATGAGCCATTGACTAAGAGTGCTGGAATTCTGGTAGGCAAAACATCTGGGATTTGTTCACTGCCATCATAGTTAGGTGAAAAACTAACGGTCTCTTTATCCAGATCATTCAGAATCATGTCTGTTATTTTAGCCATTCTAACTTCGGTGTATCGCATTGCAGCTGGTGAATCACCATCTATTGAGCCAAAGTTACCCTGCCCTTCAACCAACATATATCTCATAGAGAAATCTTGAGCCATCCTCACCATCGCTTCGTATACAGCTGAGTCTCCATGCGGGTGATATTTTCCAATCACATCACCAACAACTCTTGCAGATTTTTTATAAGGTTGTCTATAAGTATTTCTAAGAATATGCATCGCAAAAAGGATTCTTCTATGAACAGGCTTCAGACCATCTCTGACATCTGGTAATGCCCTACTATGGATAACACTGTATGCGTAACTTAGGAAAGATTGCTTAAGCTCATCTTCGATATTAATTGGTAGGATTTCTTTCGCAAAATCAGTCATTTTTAAAGCCTAGAAATTTTATTTTTTATACAGTGGAAATTCCACTATCTCTAGTGAAATTTTACCATACTTAGGGAGATTTTTAGTCTTTAAATTCGGATACAACCAAGCCTATGGACTCCTTGGCATCCCCAAACAACATTCGGGTATTTTCTCGAAAAAATAGTGGGTTTTGAACGCCTGCAAACCCAGAGGACATTGATCTTTTGAGCACAAAAACAGTCTTAGCATTGTGCACTTCGATAATTGGCATGCCATAAATTGGGCTGCTTTCTTCCTCTGTGGCGGATGGGTTAACCACATCATTGGCTCCAATAACTATTGCAACGTCTACTGAGTCCATAGCTGGATTTACATCATCAGGCTCTGCTAAGAGATCATAAGAGACGTTTGCTTCAGCAAGCAAGACGTTCATATGTCCAGGCATTCTTCCTGCCACAGGATGGATCCCGTACTTTACCTCTGTGCCATTGTCTTCAAGTAACTCGCCTAGCTCCCGAACAACATGTTGCGCCTGTGCAACTGCCATTCCATAACCAGGAACAATAAGAACAGATGAGGCATTTTCTAAGATAAGGTAAGCATCATCTGCCGTAATGGGCTTCACCTCGCCCTGCTCAACAGAACCTGTCGATGGAGTAGCGGATGCATAGCCGACAAAAAGAATGTTGCCAATTGTTCTATTCATGGCCTTCGCCATAATCACTGTAAGGATTAGCCCGCTAGCCCCAACAAGAGAACCAGCAACAATTAACACATTATTTAAAAGCAACAGTCCGGCAAAGGCTGCCGCGATACCAGATAAAGAGTTTAAGAGGGAGATGACTACAGGCATGTCTCCGCCACCAATTGGCGTGACAAAGCCTAGCCCTGCAAGCATTGTGAGTCCCAAGAAAAATAGGAAATATGATGGTAGGGATGGCAGTACTGTGGAGAGAGATGGTTCAAAAATTACATATATTAGTGCTGGCAAGCTCAAATAAAAGAATGAAATTAATATGTTGGTAATCCAGGAGCCCTTGCCTAATTTTAAGCGCTCTGATAATTTTCCATAGGCCACCAGTGACCCTGAAAAAGTTATGCCACCGATATAAACAGTTAGCATAATCAGTGCATGTTGAAACAAGCTATTGTCTGGAGCATTAAACTGAGACCAGGCAATTAAAAAAGTGGCAAGGCCGCCAAAACCATTAAATAGTGCAACCATTTCTGGTATCGCAGTCATCTTAACCTTGATCGCAATAGCGGAGCCGATTAAACCGCCCAGCAAAACACCAGCAACAATAACCTTGTAATCTATTTCTAAACTAAGGCAAGTAATGGCTACTGCAGAAAACATTGCCAATGCAGAAAAGTAGTTACCTTTGACGGCCGTCGCTTCTTTTCCAAGCATCTTAATACCAAGTATAAAAAGAACAGAAGAGCCGATGTAGACAAGGTTTTGAATCGCTGAGATGTTTGTAAAAATTTCCATAGATTATTTCTTTTTGAACATGCTGAGCATACGATTGGTTACTAAATAGCCGCCAAAAACATTAATAGATGCAAATAAGATAGCGCCAAAGGCTAATAAGTTTTGTGTACTTCCTTCTGCTGAAAGCATTAAAGCACCAACCAGAGCAATGCCAGAAATTGCATTCGCGCCAGACATCAACGGGGTGTGGAGTGTGCTTGGAACTTTGGCTATAAGCTCCAGTCCCAAGAAAATTGAGAGCAATAATACAAACCCTAATAAAATATACATTTCCATTACGCAAACCTCTCATTCTTAATTTCACCGTCAAAAACTAATACGCTGCTTTGAATTACTTCATCTTCAAAATCAAAGTGGATGGATTTAGATTCTTGGTTATAAAAATCAGTAATCCAGTTAATAATATTATTCGAGAGGGCAAAGGATGCGTGACTTGCAACTCTGGAAGATAGATTGGAAACACCAACTATCTTAACGCCATTGACTTCAATGACCTCATCAACAGCTGACCCCTCAACATTTCCACCAGTTTCAACAGCCATATCAAGAATGACACTTCCTGGTTTCATTTTCTTGATAGTCTCTCCATCTATAATTCTTGGTGCTGGTCTTCCGAAAATTTGAGCAGTTGTGATCACTATGTCAGATCTTGCGCACACCAGACTTTGCAATTCTTTTTGTTTTTCGATTTGTTCTGGGGTTAGCTCTTTTGCATAACCTTGGTCGGTCTGGCCAGTCTCCCCTAAGTCAATTTTGACAAATTTTGCTCCCAAAGACTTAACCTGCTCCTCAACAACATCTCGCGTATCAAATGCCTCAACTCTTGCGCCAAGTCTTTTGGCTGTCGCGATAGCTTGAAGGCCAGCTACGCCAACGCCAATAACAAATACTCGGGCGGGCTTTAGAGTGCCTGCTGCCGTCATCATCATTGGTAATGCTGAGCTTAGGTGTTGAGCTGCCTCTAACACAGCAGCATAGCCAGCAAGGTTAGCCTGAGAGCTCAAGACATCCATTTTTTGAGCCCTGGTAATTCTTGGGATAAATTCCATGCTAACCGCATTTAACTTAGCCTCTGCCAAAGCTTTCAACTCATCCTGGGCGTAAAATGGATTCAACATTCCGATAACGGTAGCACCCAATTGAATCTGCTCAATTTCAATTCGCTTCAGTGGAGATGGAGTGATAATTAAGTGAGCTTGAGATAAACACTCTTCCCTGCTAGATGCCTGGAGACCGAGAGCAATTAACTGATCGTCTGAAACATTAATATTCTCACCTATTCCTCTTTCAAAAATAAGAGAGCACCCCTCTAAATCTAGTAATCTGTTTACTGTTTCAGGATGAATTACAGAGCGAAGGTCTGTAGCATCTGGAGATTTCAATGCCGCAATAATCATAAATTTATTTTGCCTGCTTAAGGTTTGTAGTTCATTGCAGTTGATTTCAAATGAATTGTCAACAAATTTTAGACAGGCTTTAAAAACAATGTTTTTTGAAGTAAGTAAATGTAGCTAAGCTCCATATTGATAAAATTTACTAGGTTATAAATTTAAACTAACGCCACCATCAACGGTGATTAATTGCCCTGTTACTAGCTCGCTTTTTTCAATCAAACCCACGATAACCTCAGCAATAGATTCAGGAGAGCAAGTTTTGCCTAATGGCGCAGTGCTTTGAATATGATTTTTTGTTGCCTCATACCTCTCCATACCCATGCCATTTTTTAGCCAATCACCCTCAATAAAACCAGGGCAAACAGCATTCACTCTAATGGGACCAAGATTTCTGGCCATCGATAGAGTCATGGTATTAAGAGCACCTTTGGAGGCAGCATATGCAATAGAGCTACCAATTCCTTTAATGCCTGCAATAGAAGAAATATTAACAATGCTTGGGTTGTGACTATTCAAAAGGTATTCTTTCGCTGCTCTAGCCATTTGAAATGGGCCCACAACGTTCACTGAATAAATATCATGAAAATCATCAGAGCTTACCCCAGCAAGATCAGCATGATCCCATGCAAACTTGGTAGTGCCTGCATTATTGATAAGTGCATCTAGCCTACCCCATTTTTTAATTGCAGCATCCACTGTTAAACAACAATCTTTATCTTGGGCAACATCTGCTTTTATAGCTATGACTTCTGTCAGCTGATTTGAGCACTGAGATGCAATTTTTTCTGCTTGGTCAATAGACGAAGAACAGGTAATGATTACATTCCAACCATTGCTTGCAAGAAGTTTAGCTGAAGCAGCGCCGACTCCTCGACTGCCTCCAGTTACAATTGCTACCGGATTTTTAGACACCATGGCATTCTCGTCATAATAAATATTTCCTATTTTTACACGCTATGATGTAATCTTCCACTTTGGAAAAAAATTAAATTATGACAATCAATGTAGACCAAAATGAGGTAAATAAGTTTGCGGCAATTGCTGAGAGCTGGTGGGATCCCACCGGAGATTTCAAGCCATTACACGTGATCAATCCCTTAAGAGCAAATTATATAAATCAGACAGCTCCCCTTGATGGCTTAAAAGTTTTAGATGTCGGCTGTGGCGGTGGTTTGCTGGCCGAAGCTCTAGATTCAAAAGGTGCTTTTGTTACTGCTATTGATGTAACAGAGGCAAACATAGAGGTTGCCAAATTGCATGCCAAGGGAGCAGCAAAAGACATAGCATACCAAGTCATTACAGCAGAAGAACTTGCAACAAAAGAGCCGGAATCTTTTGATGTGGTTGCATGCCTTGAGGTCATTGAACATGTTCCAGATCCAGGTCAGCTGATCAAAGCTTGCTCGCAACTATTAAAGCCTGGCGGTCAAATGTTCTTATCAACATTAAATAGAAATCCTAGGTCTTTTATTACCGCCATTCTGGGCGCTGAGTATCTTTTTAATATTCTGCCTAAGGGCACTCATGAGTGGAGTAAGTTTATAAGGCCGGCTGAATTAGAAAAGTATATGCGAGCAGCTGGAATTCATTTAAAAGAAAGCAAGGGCATGTTTTATAATCCAGTTTTTCATACAGCCCATTTAAATAATGATCTAGGGGTCAACTATATGATGCATGGATCAAAAGATGCCTAAAGGAGTATTGTTTGATTTAGATGGCACTCTGCTGGATTCAGCACCAGATTTCATTGTTAGTTTAAATAATTTATTACTCAAACATAGTAGGCCTGCCCTCGCTCCAGAAATCATCAGGAATCATGTGTCAGATGGAAGCTGGAAATTAATTAGCCTGGGTTTTGGTATTGAAGAGTCTCATGAAGATTGTGCGAACTTACGAGAAGAGCTACTGGTTGAGTATACAAAAAATTCATTGGTATACGGGGGAGCCTTTCAAGGCATATCTGAGATGCTTGGCTTGCTTCATGACATGAATATTCCTTTTGGGGTGGTCACAAACAAGCCTTTAATTTTTGCTCAGCCGATCTTGGACAACGAACCTGCATTTAAAAATTGCCAGACATTAATTTGTCCCGATCATTTATCAGCAATGAAACCTGACCCAGAAGGAGTCTTAAAAGGCTGTAAGGATTTAAGTATCGAGCCTAAAGACTGCGTGTATATTGGAGATCATATCAAGGATCTGGAGGCTGGTATTAATGCTGGCGCACAGGTCATTGCCTGTTACTTCGGCTACTCACTAAAACCTGCAGACCATGATGACCATATTGGAGGGGCTAATCATCCCAGAGATTTAATCGGACTAATTAAAAATTTATAAACATGAGCATATTAAATAAAACTATTTTAATTACAGGCTCTTCAGATGGCATAGGCAAAACCTTAGCTCTGGAATTCTCTAAACGAGGAGCAAATATTATTTTGCTAGGAAGGAGCTCAGAAAAGCTAGATCAAGTGTATGACCAATTGGATGAATCGCATCCTTTACAAAAACACTTAATTCTTGAAGCTGATCTAGCGCTCCTCAGCAATGAATCAGCACAAGCAATATTGGCAGCAATTAACCAAGAATTTGAAGCCCTTGATGGGATTATTCATAACGCTGCGATACTTGGCACTATGTCATCTTTAGAAGACTACGCTCTGTCAACTTGGGATGAGGTCATGCAGGTAAACTTAAGAGCGCCCTTTATCCTCTCAAAAACATTAAAAGTAATGCTAGACAACGCTCCTATGCCGAGGCTTATTTTTACATCCTCAGGTGTTGCAAAGGTTGGCAAGAGTTTTTGGGGCGCCTATTCGGTTTCAAAATTTGGAGTAAGGGGTTTAGCAGAAATTTTTGCTGACGAGCTTGAGACCACCTCCAGCATCAAAGTGTTTAACTTTGACCCGGGCAAAACAAGAACCAAGATGCGTGCATCAGCTTATCCTGCCGAAGACCCTGCCACTGTTAAACCTTCAAATGATTTGGTCGATTGTTATTTATGGTTTTTTTCATCGGAAAGTTCCATGGCAGAAAAAAATTATTTTGAATTCTCTGAGCTATCAAGCATTCTGGATAGCAAATAAGCATTGCTCTATAGATTCTTAATGGCTCTTTATTTACCGTACTCTTGCAGCTCTTTAATCTGAGCTTCAGTGAGATTAATGCATGCGCCCTCTCTAAGGGTGGATGGAAGAAAAATAGGTCCTATGCGCACTCTTTTGAGGCGACTCACCTCTAAATCTTGAGATTCAAAAAGCTGTCTGACCTCTCTATTTTTACCTGTAAGCATGCAGACTGAAAACCACTGATTCGAACTTTGTTTTTCTCCAGGCACTATGTCAGAAAATTTATAAACTTCGCCTTCAATCTCAACGCCTGCAAGCATATTTTTTCTTTTTTGCTCGTCAAAATTACCTCTAGCCCTGACAAGATACTCTCTGTCAATCTCAAAGGAGGGGTGCATTAATTGATGGGCCAAGGTGCCGTTATTTGTAAATAGCATCAAGCCTGCGGTATTAATATCCAATCTGCCAACTGCAATCCAGTCAGGTTCATTATGAGTTCTAGGCAGGAAATCAAACACTAGCTTTATTTTTTTTTCATCCTTTCTTGCAGATAAAACACCAGGAGGTTTATTCAGCATGATGACTTTTAAATCTGCAGTTTTTAAGAGAACTTTTTTACCAGCGTGCACCACATCATCCGTGTCTGTAACCTTTGAGCCTAGCTCAGCAACCTTGCCGTTGACAAGAATGGTTCCATCTTTGATGAGTTGCTCACAAAAACGCCTAGAGCCTAAGCCTGACTGGGCTAAGAATTTCTGCAATCGCAGCATATTACTATCCTACTTCTAGCTGATCCAACGCCTCTTCGGCTGGAAGAGCCTCTGGCAAAGGAGGCAAATCATTCAATGTTTGTAAATTCAAGTCATTCAAAAATATTTTTGTGGTCTCATAAAGAGTAGGCCTGCCAGGCACATCTCGATACCCAGCCGCTTTAATCCATTCTCTATCGAGCAAGGATCTAATAATTTGACTGCTAACACTGACTCCGCGAATATCCTCAATGTCTCCCCGAGTGACAGGTTGTTTGTAGGCAATGATGGATACAGTTTCCATTAATGCCTTGGAGAGCCTATTGGAGTTATCATTCCAAAGTGGGTATAAAAAATCACCATATTCATTTCTGATTTGAAGGCGATATCCAGAAGCTACCTCTTTAATCTCAAGAGCGCTACTAGCGAAGCGATCCTCTAACGAATTCATTGCAATTTTGATATTTGGAAGTTCCGCTTCAATGTTTTGAGTACTCAAAAGAGTCTTAATCTCAGATAATCGCATAGGCCGACCTGACCCAAATAAGATAGATTCAACGATGTTAGCTAGGTTGTCAGAAATATTCATTGTTAATGGAATCCTCGGTTTGTAGATTTAATGTATAACTGGTTAGAGTCCTCATTTTGAATCAATTCAACATGGCCATCTTTGGCAAGATCTAGAGATGCTAGCAAGGATACAACAACGCCCTGTTTGCCTTCCTCCTTTTGGTAGGTCTGAAAGAATTGAATAACATTACTTTTATTTAATATAGATAGGATTAATGCAATTCTGTCCTGAGTTGAAAGCTCTTCGAACCTTATTTCGTGATGAGCAGAAAATTTTGGTCTCGTGGAGGCTGTGTGAAAAATTTCAGCAAGTTCGATCGCGCTAATATTTATGACCGGGCTTTGCTCTTTAAAAGTAGGCAGCGCAGCAGAAGCTATAAAAAAATCCCTGTCTACTCGGGGAAGATTTGAGATAGACTCAGATACAGATTTAAATCTTTGGTATTCTTGCAATCGTCTTATAAGTTCTGACCGAGGGTCTTGCTCTACCTCTTCTTCTTCTGCCTGAGGAATCAGCATTCTTGATTTGATCTGAGCTAATGTTGCTGCCATGACAAGGTAATCTGCAGCCAACTCAATCTTCAGTGCATCCATTAACTCTATGTATTGAATGTATTGCCCTGTTATCTCAGATAGATCAAGATCTAAAATATCGATATCTTTTTTCTGAATTAAATAAAGCAACACATCCATTGGTCCAGAAAAATCTTCTAAATAGATCTCCAATGCTTCCGGGGGAATGAACAGATCTTCAGGTAACTGAGTTAGAGCCTCTCCTTTAAAAAGAGGAAATTCTAGTTGCGTTTGAGCCTTCATAACTTCAATTTATACAAGATAGTGTCATTGTAAGCTCTTTTTAACACAACATCTTGTGATTTCGAAGAAAAATGTTGGTTTAAAGCCGTTTCAGAAGATATAAATAAACCTTAACTTGATCAATCAAATACTACTTTTTTTATTTAATTCAATTAAGATTTCTTGATGGAATCTATATATCACACAGACAATACTCGAATAGTCGAAAAATTTGACTTAATCACCCCCAATGACGTCATTGAGGCGCACCCAGTAACAGATGAAATTGCAAAACTGGTTTATGGAACAAGGCATGAAATCAGTCAAGTGCTGCATGGGAAAGATGATAGGATTATCGTTGTATGCGGGCCATGCTCTATTCATGACAAGAAATCTGCAATTGAGTATGCAAATCTATTGCTGAAGGCTAAAGAAAGCTTCCAATCTACCCTATTGATAGTAATGCGAGTCTACTTTGAAAAACCAAGAACAACTGTTGGCTGGAAAGGTTTAATCAATGATCCTGATATGGATGAGAGCTATAAAGCAAACAAGGGCTTGATGCTAGCTAGAGAAATCTTAAAAGAAATCACGAGTATTGGATTGCCTGTAGGGACTGAATTTTTGGACCCCATCTCGCCTCAATATGTTGCAGATTTGATCTCCTGGGGTGCAATTGGAGCTCGAACAGCTGAAAGTCAGTCTCATAGAGAGCTGGCATCAGGGATCTCCTGCCCGATGGGAATAAAAAATGGTACAACTGGCGCCCTAAAGCCGGCGATCGATGGTATCCAAGCTGCTAATCACCCACATGTCTTTTTCTCGAACACGAAGGATGGGCGAGTTTCTATCTATAAAACCTCTGGGAATTCAGATGCACATATCATCTTAAGAGGAGGCAAAGAGCCTAATTTTGAAGAGGATGAAATAGCCAAAACCTTAACCGCACTAACAGAAGCTGATGTGAATGAGTCCATTATGGTTGATGCAAGTCATGGAAACAGCCAAAAAGATTTTAAACGACAAAAAATCGTAGTAGAGAATTTGGCGACTCAAGTGTCTCAAGGGAATACTGCAATTCGAGGTCTAATGCTCGAAAGTCATTTGGTGGAAGGTAACCAAAAAATTACAGAAAATTTGATATATGGGCAAAGTATTACTGATGCTTGCATGAATTGGACTGATACTCTGGAATGCCTTCAAAGAATGAGTGAAGCCGTTCAACAGAGGCGAGGATAATTGAGCAAAGAACATTTTACATTTTCCACTCAAGAAGCTGAAACGCTAGGCATAGAATGTGCTGTGGTGTTATCAGCAGCAAAAGAAGTTGACACACAGAACATGACTGCAGAAGAAATCGCGCACTCTCTGCAAAGTATTTTAGTATTTTTAGAACCTTTAGATATTCTTAAAAATATTCAGCGATTGGTTAATTTAAAATTACTGAGCCCAGCAAATAAAAAGCAAGTCATGCCAGAAAAACAAGCTCAGGTTTACAAATTAAAATTGCCAAGTAGCAATGTGTCTTCGGGAAGACGGAGACTAGAAAATCAATGGCTGCCTTCCGTCCAAGCATATGAAGTATTGAATATGGGCGGGGTCAATAAAATTTTTATTGAGAACAAGATTAATGAATTTAAGATGTATTGGTTAGAAAAAAATCAATTAAGAGATAATTGGAATGTGTTATTTGTAGATTTTATTCGGCGAGAATGGGTAAAAGAGAACTCTGGGAATAAGGGCTTACCCGTATGCATTCATGATGACTGGAATCCGTCTTCTGATGTTTTTGATATCCTGGAATTAGCAAATGTCTCTAAGGTTGATGCCTTGAAGCACCTGAAGGAGTTTATACTTTACTGGAAAGAAAATGGTACCGCTTTGCGATCCTGGAATTCTAAGTTTGTAGATTTTGTAAAACGAAAAGAATTGATTGGATCTTACGAAGAAAAAAATGACAAAAAAAATAACAGACATAATGAGCCAGGAGAATTTTCACAGGAATTCAAAGATAGAACAAAAGATGGAGCCTGGGCTGAAACTCTCAAATTCTGAAAGGCAGCAATTTATTGAGGCCATTGATAATTTATTTCTTAAGATAGAATTATCCTACCATTATCAGTTTTACAAGGTTTTTGGTTCAGATGAGCGCTTACGAGAAGCCAAAAGGTTATGGGCACAAAGCTTAAAAAAGTATCCTGCTGCATGCATTGATAGTGCGATAGAGATTGTCATACAGACCAATGAATACCTACCAACGCTCACGGAGATACTTCGAGCCTGCGAGGATTCTATGGGGTCAATTAATATCCCAAATGCACCAGAAGCCTTTATAGAGGCACAAAAATCATCAGCTCCAAGACAAGAACATCCTTGGACAACTCCTATTATTTACTGGGCAGCCAAAGAGACTGGATGGGACCTTATTAATTCCTCAAATAACTTGCATGCCCTTAAAATTTTTTCGAAGATTTACTGGCGCCTTGCAAAAGAAATGCAGGCTGGTAAGTCCTTTGCAATTCTAGACAAGGAGCCTGAAGAGAAAAGAGAGCCATTAGACCTAGAATTACTAAAAAGTTTGAGAGCAAAGCATAACCTATAATTTCTCCTGCAATACTGAGGAAGCTTGGCTGACAAGTAAGCTTTACATTAAATTTTAAGCAATGGCTAAAAGTAACTAGTATTTTTCCCAAAAGTGCTAAACTATCATGACTTTTTTTAGTCAAAGATAGCCTAATAAATATAAATAAAAGATCAAAAAATCTTACCAATTATGTCAAAAAACGTCAGAATTTCTTTATACATACTAATTCCCATTATTATTTGGATGATTTCAGGCCAATTCGTGGCAGAGGATGTCCAGGACGAAATTAAGCAGAAAACAATTTCAGCTGTTGTTGTGTCAGATAGTAAGGCAGCCTTTATAACTCCCACAATTACTTTAAATGCAGCAGCAATTTCCGAGAAAAGAGTGGCTGTGATGGCTAAAACATCTGGCGAAGTCATGCCAAATAACATTACACAAGGTCAATGGGTGTCTAAAGACCAGGTGTTATGTAGATTAGGGGTGGTCGAGCTCAATAGAACTGAAGTGAAGGCACCTTTTAGTGGGTATATTGAAAAAATAGTTAAGCCTGGAAATTTATTGAATCGTGGAGAAATCTGTGCTGTCCTAATTGAATTAGACCCTATTACGTTTATTGCTGAAGTCCCGGAAGCAGATATTCAAAAGGTTACACAAGGTCAAACTGTTTTAATTGAGCTGGTGACAGGCGAGACTATAACGAGCACCCTAACTTTTGTTTCAAAAAGTGCAGTGCCCTCTACCAGAAGTTTTAGGGTAGAAGCAGAGATTGAGAATCTCAATGGATTAATTCGCGATGGTGTCACAGGCACAATGCATATCACCACTAATAAAATTCTTGCCCATAAAATCTCGCCCTCAATTTTACTGCTCTCTGACAAAGGGATCTTGGGCATCAGAACAATGAACGGCAATAACGTTGTGCAGTTTCTTCCGGTTCAAATTATTGAAGATGCAGAAGATGGTGTTTGGGTATCAGGACTACCTAATCTCATAAAAATAATCGTACTTGGTCAAGGATTTGTAGAGAATGGTCAGACTGTCCAGGCAACCGAGCAGACTGCAACATGACCAAAATAGTTGATTTTGCTTTATCAAAAGCAAGAACGACACTAGCGCTAGCGCTAGTGGTTATCATCGCTGGCTCCTACGCAAGATCAGTGATGCCTGTGGCTGCTGATCCTAATATTCAACTTCCATTAGTAAGCGTTGAAGTATTTCTGGATGGAGCTTCCCCTGGAGATGCATCAAGGTTAATTGCAAGACCGCTTGAGAATAGGCTAAGAAGTGTGCCAGGTATTAAAGAGCTATCTTCATCCTCTCGCCTCAGCTTTGCAAGAATTGTTGCAGAATTTGAGGTTGGATACGATATTGATACTGCGCTTAAAGATATCAAGCAAGCTGTTGAAGAAGTTAAGTTTAAATTACCAAGAGAAGCAGAAGACCCTCAGATTCGCGAGTATTCCTTTGCCATGTTTCCAGTAATGAATATCAGCTTAGTGGGGCCAATTTCACTGAGACAAAAGGTATTTATTGCCAGAGAGTTACAAGATCGGCTTGAAGCTATTAGTGAGGTGCTTTCAGCAGACCTTCAAGGTGCGCCTGAAGAGGTATTAGAGGGCGTCATTGATAAGTCAAAAATGGAGACTTATGGCATCACTCTAAGACAGCTTTACACAGCTATCTCAAACAACAATGTCATCATTCCAGGTGGCGCTCAAGATACAGGTGCTGGAAAATTTAATATTGAAGTGCCGAGTATTTTTGAAACAGCCGAGGATGTTTACAATATTCCAATTAAGGTAACTCAAGATGCAGTTGTAACCTTAAGCGATATTGGGGAGATTAGGAGAACATTTAAAGATTTCTCTTCTTTTGCCAAGGTGAATGGCCAAGATGCTGTCACTCTTGAAATTAAATTAAGGGTGGGCGCAAATTCGATTGACGCGAAAAATGAGATTTTAAAAGTTAAGGCTGAATTTGAAAAAAATCTACCTCAAAATCTTTCAATTATTAGAACAAATGATGAGACTGTTTGGGCGGAAGTCATGATTTCAGAGCTAGAAGGAAATATTATTACGGCGATATTCCTGGTAATGATTTTAGTAATTGCGAGCATGGGTGTGCGAGTGGGCATGCTAGTGGGGCTCTCTATTCCTTTCTGCTTTCTCTTAACTTTTATTGTTTTGCGACTAGTTAATATTGAATTTAATTTTCTAGTGATGATGGGCCTCTTGTTGGGACTTGGCATGCTGATTGATGGTGCAATTGTTGTCACAGAGTATGCAGATAGAAAAATTTCTGAAGGTTTAAATAGGCTAGAGGCATATAGACTCGCTTCAAAGAGAATGTTTTATCCAATCCTGTCCTCTACTGCAACGACGATTGCTGCATTTACTCCGCTCATTTTTTGGCCAGGTTTTACGGGGCAATTTATGCGTTATCTCCCCGTCACAGTATTTATAGTCCTGAGCTCATCATTGGTGTATGCAATGATTGTCACGCCAGTAGTAGGATCCATCTTTGGCCAAAGACGCTCCACGCTTGTGTCAGGAGATAATGAGCAAACAGGAGAGATTGTTTTTGACAAAATTTCTAACTTTTATGGCAAATGGCTCAAAAAATTTGTTACCAATCCAGGGGAAACCGTTATCGCAGTGCTAATGCTGTTATGGTTTTTTGGCTATGCCATGTATGGCAATTTTGGCAAAGGCACAATTTACTTTGCTGATGTTGACCCTGTGACTGCACAAATTTCTGTTAGGGCTAGAGGTAATTTTTCTTCTCTGGAAGCCAAGGCAATCATGGAGAAGGTAGAGACTGAGATTTTAAAAGTCGAAGGAATTGAAAATCTCTATTTAACAACAGGCTCACAATGGTTTAACTCTGGTGGTGATGGGATGGCGCGTGGATTTTTAGAGGTTGTTGACTCCAATAAAAGGGAGGTCAAGGGCGCAGAGATTATTCGACGAGCTCAAGAGGCAACCTCAAATATGCCTGGACTCGTGATTGAAATTACTCCAGAAGAAGGCGGACCATCATTCAGCTCCCCAATAGAATTAGGGATTTTTGGTGACAATGAACAAGAGGTTGCTCAGGCGACCGAACTCATAGAAAACTATATGAAAGATGAGGTTATAGGTTTAACCAATATTCGCTCAAGCTTGCCACATCCCTTGATTGAGTGGCGTGTTGAGGTAGATAAGCAGCGTGCTGCCCAACTAGGTGTAGGCATTGGTGATATCGGTGCATTGGTTCAGATGTTGACCAATGGCTTTAAAGTTGGAGAGTATAGGCCAGATGATTCAAGAGATGAGATTGAAATTAGAGCAAGATTTGGCTCTGAGCTCAGATCTCTTAGTGGTATAGAAGATCTAAAAGTAAACTCAATGAATGGGCTAATCCCAATTAGTACCTTCGTAAAATTAGTGCCCGTCCAGAATCGTCAGTCAGTTGTGCGAAGGAATGGTAAGTTTTTTCATGAAATTGGTGTTGCGACTGAGTCATCTAAATACTTGGTATCTGATAAAGTGCAAGAGATGGCTGAATGGCTGGATACCCAAGACTTGGGAGAGGGAATTGTGACGCAGTTTCGAGGTCAGCAAGAAGAAACCGAAGCCGTAACTCAATTTCTTGGCTTGGCCGCGATATCGGCACTCTCTTTAATGCTCATACTGCTTGTGACTCAATTTAATAGTTTTTACCAATCAGCCTTAGTTCTGAGTGCAGTTTTTATGTCTATTGTTGGTGTGTTAATTGGGCTGTTAATTGTAGGCAAACCTTTTAGCACGACCATGACTGGAATCGCTATTGTGGCTTTATCCGGCATTGTGGTGAATAACAACATTGTTTTAATTGATACTTTTAATCGCCTAAAAGAAGAATTTGCTCACCTATCTCGTGAAGATGTGGTCATGAAAACATGTAAGCAGCGCTTAAGGCCAATTCTATTAACCACAGCAACCACCATCTTTGGGTTATTACCTTTGGCTATAGGGCTTAGCATTGATGTTCTTGGCAGAGAGATTATTGTGGGCAGTAGAGTCGTCGGTTGGTGGCAAAATCTAGCCTCATCGATAGTATTTGGCTTGGCTTTCAGCACAGTTTTAACATTAATTTTTACACCGGCAGCATTAATACTGCCCTCAAGAATCAAGGCCTGGTTGGGAAGAAAATTTCCTGCCTTAGCGCTTGAAGTTAAGTGATCATCAAAACAGCATAAGCTATAATAAGACATGACAAAAAAAGACACAGTAAATTTTGAAGCCTCTCTCGAGAAGCTTGCACAGATAGTAAAAAAACTTGAGGATGGAGATATTAATTTAGAAGATAGTGTCAAATCTTTTGAAGAAGGAATCAGTTTGGTTAAAGAGTGCCAAAAACAGCTATCTGAGGCTGAGCTAAAAGTAAAAAAACTTTTAGGTGATGGCGAGACCGTTGATTTAGATAGTTAGCCACCTCGCATGTCATTAAGCTTTTTATCTGAGTGTAAGACTAAGATATTCAAAAAAATAGATTCTCTTCTTGGGGCTGATGATCAGATTACCAAGTCTATGAGATATTCTGCTTTAGCTGAAAGTAAATGCATTAGAGCTGGCCTAGTTTTTGCCTCGGGGCAATTAACCGATCATAACTCTGAGTTAGGTCTAGTGGACATGGCGACCAGCATTGAGCTCATGCATACTTATTCACTGATCCATGATGATTTACCTGCAATGGATAACGATGACATGAGACGTGGTAAAGCCTCTAATCATGTTGCTTTTAATGAGGCCACCGCTATCTTGGCAGGCGATGCTCTTCAGGCTTTAGCTTTTAAGGTCATTGCATCCTCACAGCATATTCAATCAGAACAAAAGATTGAAATTATTCAAGCTATGTCATCTGCATGCGGTCATCAAGGTATGGTTCTAGGGCAGCAGTATGACTTAGATGCGGAGCAAAAAAAATTTCATGACATAGAAGAAATTCATACTCTTAAGACAGGGAGATTAATTCAAGTGGCACTAACCATGCCTCATCTTGCTGACCGGTCAAACTTGACGCCCTTATCTATTTTAAATGAATTGGGACAAAAGCTAGGGCTAGCATTTCAAATCATGGACGATGTATTAGAGGCATCCTCAAATTCAGAAACTTTAGGTAAAAGTAATTTATCAGATATAGAGAATTCTAAAATGACGTATGTCAGTGAATTTGGATTGGCAGAATCAGAAAAAAGAGCTGATGACTTATCTGTATGGTGCGCTGAAAAAATTAACACGGCCTTTGATCACTCTAAAGCAAAAGATTTGAAAGACTTGGCTCATTTCATGGTTGCGCGCTCGAATTAACATGAAGATTTTTACAACAATTCCCACAGACATTCCAGAGACTCCAACTCTAGATAAAATTAATGACCCTCATGACGTAAAAAATCTCTCTAAGAACCAACTGCAATCTCTTGCAGATGATGTAAGGGCGCATCTTTTATATTCAGTTGGTCAAAGTGGCGGTCATCTTGGTGGCGGTTTGGGTGTGATTGAATTAACCGTCGCACTGCATTATTTATACAACACTCCTAACGATAAAATTATTTGGGATGTTGGGCATCAAGCCTACCCACATAAAATTCTAACAGGCAGAAAAGATTCGCTGACTTCCATTCGGCAAAAAGATGGTTTAGCGCCTTTCCCCAGTAGAGCAGAAAGTGCATATGATGCATTTGGAGTAGGTCATTCAAGTACATCGATCAGCGCAGCATTAGGAATGGCAATTGCAGCTCAACACACAGATAAGAAAGTGGTTGCCGTCATTGGTGATGGTGCAATGACAGCAGGAATGGCATTTGAAGGGCTGGCACACTCAGGACATATAAAACCTAATATGCTGATCATCTTGAATGATAATGACATGTCAATTTCAGAGAATGTGGGTGGATTAAATAATTATTTCTCACGCATTTGGGCGTCTAAGTTATACAAAGGCATCAGGAAGAGCGGCAAGGGATTTCTAGAAAACCTTCCTCAAGCGCATCATATTGCAAGAAAAGTTGAAACCCAAATGAAGGCAATGGTTGCGCCAGGAAGTATTTTTGAAGAGTTAGGGCTAAATTATATTGGTCCAATTGATGGTCATAACCTCAATGAGTTGATTGCTGTGATTAATAATCTAAAAGATTTTGAAGGGCCACAGTTCCTACATATCATCACCAAAAAGGGTGCCGGTTTAGCAGAGGCAGAAGCAGATAGGATTGAGTTTCATGCAATTGGTAAGGTCAAACCATTGGATCGTTCTTCTGTCAGCAAGAATAGCCCAAAATATCAAGATGTATTTGGCGAGTGGATTGTTGATATGGCAAAAGTAGACCTAGATCTTCTAGCTATCACTCCGGCTATGAGAGAAGGATCAGGGTTAGTTAAATTTAGCCAAGAATTCCCCGAGAGATTTTTTGATGTTGCAATTGCAGAGCAGCATGCAGTGACTCTCGCTGCTGGGATGGCATGTGAGAATAAAAAACCTGTTGTGGCGATTTACTCAACTTTTTTACAACGAGCTTATGATCAAGTGATCCACGATGTTGCCTTGCAGAACTTAGATGTGTTGTTTGCAATTGATCGAGCAGGCCTGGTGGGCGAAGATGGCCCCACACATTCTGGAAATTATGATCTCACATTCCTTCGATGCATTCCAAACATGGTTATTGCAGTTCCATCCGATGAAGATGAGACAAGAAAGCTCTTAACCTCTGCATATCGTTATCAAGGTCCTGCTGCTGTTAGGTACCCTCGGGGCACAGGAAGAAATGCAAGCATTAGCCAAGACTTAGATACAGTTCCAATTGGCAAAGGTCGTGTGCTACATGAAAGAGACGGGGATATTTTAATTGTTAATTTTGGCGCTCTAGTGGAAATATCAGAAGAAGTTGCTGCAAAGAAAAATGCCACGATTCTAGATATGAGGTTTGTAAAACCGATGGATGAAAAGCTATTAGCCCATCACTCGGTAAATAAAAAATTAATAGTCACAATTGAAGATGGAGCAGTTGCTGGTGGCGCTGGATCAGCTGTAAGTGAGTGGGCTCAAGAGCAAGCAGTGAAGACTCCTATTTTGATTTGTGGGATACCTGATAAGTTTATAGAGCACGCAACTCGGCCAGAGATGATCGAGATGGCAGAACTTGATGCCCCAAATATTCTGTTAAAAATAGAGAAATATTTAAGTTAAATGTCCAAGCTTATCGCGCTTGGTTTCTAGGTAGTCTTTGTTGCTATCATTCTCTCCAACGTGTAAAGACATCCTATTAGCAACATTGATGCCCGCATCTTCTAGCGCCTGAACCTTCTTAGGGTTGTTGGTCAGCAAATTCACTGCTGAAATATCAAAGTGCTTCAGCATGTCCGAGCAAATCTGGTAGTTTCTCAGATCGGCTGCAAAACCAAGAGACTCATTGGCCTCGACAGTATCGTGACCTTGGTCTTGAAGGGCGTATGCTCTAATCTTATTGACCAGGCCTATACCCCTGCCTTCTTGTCTTAGATACAGCAATATTCCTGATTCATGCTCCGCAATCATCTTTAGGGCTGCTTGAAGCTGAGGTCCGCAATCACATCTTAAACTTAAGAGAGCATCGCCCGTCAAGCATTCTGAGTGAACCCTGCACAAGGCAACATCTTGTCCTGCTACGTCTCCAAAGGTGAGAGCTAGATGCTCTTTACCATTGTCTTCTTCAAATGCACTCAAGGTAAACTCACCGTGCTTGGTGGGGAGTTTAGACTGAGCCTTGAAGGAGCAATTGGTCATGCGTGTTATTAAAGAAAGTAAAAAAGTGAGAAGATTATAGCACCTGCAAAGAAACCAGCTAACAAGTCATCAAAGAGAACGCCCCAGCCACCTTTGATATTTTGATCCACCCATGAGATGGGCCATGGCTTCCAAATATCGAATAATCTAAATAAGAAAAAAGCCAAGCCATATGCAAATAAAGTATGAGGAACAAAAGCAAGGGTAACTAATATGCCAGCCACCTCATCTATCACAATAGAAGAATGATCGCCTGAATCACTAGCTTGATTCGCTTGTTCACATACAAACCAAGATAAGAGAATAAATAAGGGAAGAATGAGCCAAATCCATGGGTGAGCTTGTGGAATAAAATACCAAGTCATCAGTCCCGCTAAAGTGCCCCAAGTTCCTGGAGCAGGTCTCAGCAACCCGACGCCAAACCAAGTAGCTAGGAGATGTGTAGGTTGTCGAAGATTTGGAAATTTCATGTTACCTAAAGTGATCCCAATTTTTGATGTTTTTAAAAGGGCTATTTAAGATCTTAAGCCTTGCGCCCTTCATGACTCCAATAGTATGGCATTGTTTCCCTAGAGATTTAATTTTACGCTCTAGTAAATGTAGTTTGTTAGGTGGGACGGTAAACAGTAACTGATAGTCATCTCCAAACTCGAGGCATTGTTTGTGAAAGTGACTATCTGCAACTGGTATCTTTGCAATATCAAGCTCGCAGCCAACACTGGATTGCCCGATAAGATGGGATAGGTCTTGCAATATGCCATCGGAAATATCAATAGCTGAAGAGGCATGCAACGAGATAGCTTGAGCATATTCCACCTGAGCTTTTGGAAAAAGGTAAGGTCTTGTTTTAGCATTAATAAGAGGTGATGATTTATAGGTCCTTAGTCCAACATAGGCTTTTCCCAGGGCATCTGAGAGACATAAAATATCTCCAGGCATCGCGCCAGATCTAAGTAAAATGTTTTGACCAGGCCGGCCAAATACTGTGACGCTGATTTGCAGCGGTCCTTTAACTAGGTCACCTCCAACNAGAGGTATTTTGTGTTCTTTTGATATTTTAACTAGGCCATTTCTNAAGGCTTTCATCCAAGTAGAATCTAAGCTTGGCATNCTCAATGAGAGGTTAAATGCTGTGGGTGCTCCGCCCATGGCTGCGATATCACTAAGAGCAGTGCTTACCGCCCGATACGCAATAGCTTGAGGTGGCATAGTTTTCAGGAAATGAACACCAACAACTGAGGTATCAGTGCTAATTAAGAGCTTGGATTTAGGTGCAAGAACAGCGCAATCATCACCGCCTGCAAGCTCCACACTGCTGGAGTCTAGGTAAGAAGCACCTATCCCCGATAGGTACTTCTTAATAATTTCAAATTCTGAATTTATATTAACTTGGGTATCTTTCAAACAAGCCTGATGCTCCCATTCCACCGCCAACACACATGGTCACTACACCAAATTGCTTGTCTTGATTTTGAAGCTCTCGAATGATGTGCCCAACTTGTCTAGAACCTGTCATACCAAATGGGTGCCCAATTGAGATGGAGCCACCATTGACATTAAGTTTATCCATTGAAATGCCCAATTGGTCGCGACAGTATGCAACCTGAACAGCAAAAGCTTCATTGAGCTCCCATAGATCAACATCATCAACACTCATATTATGAGCTTTTAAAAGCTTCGGCACTGAAAAGACTGGACCTATACCCATCTCATCTGGCTCACAACCCATGGTTGTAAATCCTCTGAAGTAGGCTAACGGCTTCAGTCCTTGCTCAAGGGCTTTCTCTTCACTCATCACAAGTGTTACTGAGGCTCCATCTGATAACTGGGAGGAGTTTCCAGCAGTGACTGTTCCATTTTCAGGATCGAAGACTGGTTTTAATCCAGACAAAGCTTCCATAGTAGTTCCAGGTCTATTGCACTCGTCTTTATCGACAACATAATCCACTTCTTTTGAATCGCCTGTTTCTTTATTCATCAGCATCATTTTGGTAGCCATAGGAATAATTTCATCCGCAAACTTACCAGCCTCTTGTGCTGCTGCAGTTCTTTTTTGACTCTCAAAAGCAATTTCGTCCTGAGCTTGCCTGGAAACGTTGTATCTTTTTGCAACTGTTTCAGCAGTCATGCCCATTGGGTAATAAATGCCTGGATGATCTTCAGCTAGCTTAGGGTTTACGAATTCATGCATGTTGTTATTTCCTGACAACATAGTAATTTGCTCTACACCTCCGGCAATAATAGTGTCGTAACAACCAGCCATGATCTGACTGGCGGCCATTGAAATAGTTTGTAACCCAGATGAACAATATCTGTTCACAGTCGTGCCACCGGTAGTCATAGGAAGGTTAGATAATACTGCAGCATTTCTTCCAATATTATGACCCATAGGGCCTTCTGGATTTCCACAACCCATAATAATATCTTCAACCATGGCAGGGTCTAAGTTAGGGTTTCTATCAAGCATTCCATTGATAATGTGTGCGAGCATATCGTCTGCACGCGTAATGTTAAATCCACCTCTATGTGATTTTGCCAAGCCTGTTCTAACGCTATCTACTATTACAGCTGTTTTCATTGTTTTACTCCAAGGTAACTAAGGGTTTATTCTAAACGATCATCTTCATTACTTAAAGCCTTGTACCAGTTTGGAATGAGATCAATATTGAGCTCCTTAGCTTTGGAGAATATAAAAGGTAAGGTAATGGGGCTAAAGGGCAAAACTATCAAAATACCCAAGCCTAGGTTTTTTAGTATTTGTTGTAACTGAGAGTTAGCTAGTTCAATTTCTCTATCTGTTGCTGTGCCGTCCATCATCTGCAGATAGACATCCAGCATTTTTTTATTTTCTCTATTCTCAATAAGAAAACTATCCTGGAGTTTGGACAAAGTTTTGTAGAATCTTTTGGTAAATATTTTCATTGCAAAAAAAAAGCCCGGATAAATCCGGGCTTTTATTATATCTAAATGACTACTAACTAGAAATTCATTCCAAAGTTAATACCCATAATTTTTGGATCAATGGCTACACCATTAGAGAAACCACCAACAGTTGGATCCGTTGCATAGTATGCATAGACATGATCATCGTCTCTTAAGTTTCTAATGTAAGCTCCAACAAACCAATTACCATCATTTGGCTGATATCTCAAAGATACATCTACTTGTGAATAAGCATCTACATGGCCAATTTTTCTATTAAAGGTATCTGATTCAGTGTCACCTCTATAAGAATAATCTGCTCTTGCAGTCCATGTACCTGCAGTAGTGTCCACAAATTTTGTCACACCTAAACGATAGTTAAGATCTGCAGATCCTGGAAGTTTATTGCCTGAAAGATCTTGCTCAACACCGTCTGTCACAGGACAAGGTAGCGTTGTAGAATCTAAACCAAAGAATGGTTGGGTACACAAAGGTCCAAATGATTTGAATACAAGACCAGTGTCAGTATTTGCATATTTCACCAGCGCTGCAAGTTGAGCGTTAGAAGCTGCTAGACCAAGACCACATGTCGCAGAAGGAGCTGCTTGCCCTAAAAAGACAAGAGGATCACATGTAGCTGCAAGTGGCGCAAAGTCTCCCAAGAAGCCTGTCGCACCAGGTGCGTAAGGTAAGATCTGAGTTGCCGCTCCAGGATTAATAGGATCTACTGAAGCAAACTCATCAATGGTTGCATCAGTCTGAGCTACGAAACCATCAATCATTAAAGTATTAGTAACAAAGAAAGTAAATTCAGCTTCAACACCTGTAATAGTTGCATCAGCATTTTCATTGATTGAAGAACGTCTAACAATCTTTGAAAGCTGCAAGCCTTCTAGCTCATTGTGGTAAGCAGAAAGGTTTAGCTGAAGTCTGCCATCCATTAATGTATTTTTCATACCCACTTCAAACACGTTCACGATTTCTGGATCGTAAAGAGATGGGCCGCCATCCTCAGCATCTGTTGGATTGCTTCCGCCAGGCTTAAATCCTGTGGAATAAGTTGCATAAAGCAATGAATTATCATTGAGCGAATGATCTAGACCAACTTTGTAAGTGAATTTATCGCCTTCAAATATTCTATGAATTGGATCCGGCTGCACGCCATTATAAACCCCTACAGCTTGACCTTGAAGATCCAGTAATGATGAGAAAGCATAATCATGGATGCGATACTCACTGTAACGACCGCCAAGAGTTAAACGTGTGACGTCGGAAAAATCAAAATACATCTCACCGTAAACAGCTGTTGAATCTCTATTCAAGTTACTATCATTGTGGTACATGCTCTGCCAGTCTGCTAAAGCAGGAACGCCTGCTGCTGCACCAGCTGTTGCTGCTGCATTTAAAACATAGCCTTGAGCCTGTGCAGGAGTAATGATTCCAGCTGCGATTAGCCCAGGTGCCTGACCTGCTGCTGCTGCTAACCCACTAAAGAAAGGTGACCAAAAAGGTGCGCCGCCAAGACCACATGTGTATGAAAATATTGCGCATATAGGACCAGTTGAAGTATCACCCCAATAGCTCATGTAAGGCGCTGTAATACGGAAATCTGTTTCACTACCTATGGTTTCATGATACAAACCAGCTGTGAAGTTGAAAGCACCATCGTAATCAGATGAGAACCTTAATTCAGTTTGAGACCACTCAGATTCATTGGTAGAAAAATCAACAGCTTGATCGCTGGTGTATGTTCTTGTTCCAATGCCGGCATATCCACTGTTAGAGTCCTTGCCTAAGTTAGTAGTAATAGGGCCCATTTGATAGGGAACAACAGAAACGGAATGATCATAATCGGCGGCATCAAAGTAGTTCCGCGTGTGATATGAATAAGTAAACACCATATTCATGGTATCTGACAGAGCGCTGTCAATTTCAAATAAAGTACTCTGAAGCTTCGCTGTATGCTCGGGCGTGAAATCTAAATCCACAGTTCTTATGCTATCAGAAGGATTATTTCTGTAAATACCAGTAGCTAGATCTGGGTTTTGAAACTGAAGGTAGGGTACCCAATGACCATAACTTCCTGGAGACTCAATAGCGTCCATGCCTCTTTCTAGTGGGCTACAACCAAAAAATGTATCTGCTTTACAGAACTGTCTTGCAGCTCGCAAACGGTTATCGTCAGTTTTAGTTTGCTCATAAATTAAGGTCATAACAGTATCATCTGAATAGTCATACTCAAAAGATGCTCTTCCAGCCATAGTGTTTCTGCCGTCTAATTCTTGGCCATTGTAGTTATTAGTCACAAAACCACCTCTTTTTAGAGATGCAAATGCAAATCTAGATCTAAGATTGTCAGATAGAGGAAGGTTCACTGCACCTGAGAGTCTTGTAGAGTCAAAGTCTGCAAGATCCGCTTTAAGGTTGCCACCAAATTCAGCATTTGGACGAACTGTAATCATCTGAACTGCCCCACCTGTGGTACCTGATCCAAACAGCGTTCCCTGAGGTCCACGAAGTACCTCTACACGCTCTACATCAAAAAATTCTGCTTCATACAAACCAGACTGGGACGCAGTTTGGCCATTCCAGAAATACCCAATGGCGTTACTGGATGCATTACCAACAGCAAAGTTACCGATACCCCTTAGAGATATGCCCGCACCTGAGTATGCGCCTTTACCAAAAGTTAGTGTTGGAACTGCAAATTGTAGATCTTCAAAATTTTCAAGTTGTTTAAGCTCCATATCATCGCTAGAAATAGCGGTGATGGTGATAGCAGTGTCCTGAAGATTGGTCTCTTTCCGCAACGCGGTAACAACTACCTCTTCTACTGTTCGAGCAGAATCGTCTTGAGCCATCGCTGGGATAGCGTTAAATGTGAATGCCAAAATAAAAGCATAAAAAAATCTGTTCATAATCTCCCCCTAAAGTTGATTTAATAGAACTTGTTATTAAGATGATATACCGATTTATTAAGGTATTGCAATGCTTAATGCTCGCAAGAATACATTATAAAGAAGACTTATGTATTCTAATAAACTCTCTATTTAAGCTCTGCAGAACTTTTACCAAGCACTTGCCTGGCAACAATCAGTTGTTGAATTTGTTGGGTGCCCTCAAAAATATCTAAAATTTTTGAATCTCGAGAAAATTTTTCTAGTAAATGGTCTTCAGAAAAACCCTGCATAGAACAAATCTCAACACATTTAAGAGAGATTTTATTGCCAATTCTTCCAGCCTTGGCCTTGCCCATAGAGGCTTCCTTTGAATTAGGCATTTTATTGTCCATCATCCAAGCAGATTTATAGACTAGAAGTCTTGCAGCCTCGAGCTCAGCTTCCAGCATCTCAAGCTCATATTGAATGGCAGTTTGCTGACCCATAGAAGTGCCATAACTATCCTCATAGCCCTCTTCTGCAAGCAACGCCTTAGTCATATCCAAGGCAGCTTGACCCAAGCCAATTGCCATTCCGGCAACCATGGGTCTTGTATTATCAAAGGTTTGCATGGCACCGCCAAAAGATTTTTTGGCTGCGTCAATATCTGTTTCAACTTCCTCTTTGCCGCCAAGTAAATTGTCTCTAGGGATCCTGCAATTATCGAAAATTAAGGTGGCTGTATCCGAAGCCCTAATGCCAAGTTTTTTTTCTAGTCGCGCCACCGAAAATCCAGGAGTGCCTTTTTCTACTATAAAAGATCTGATCGCAGTCTTACCCAAGGCTTTATTTAAGGTGGCCCACACTACAACGCAGTCACAGCGATCTCCATCGGTCACATAAATTTTCTCACCATTAATAACCCATTCATCTCCGTCTAATACTGCAGTAGTGGAAATATTCTTTGAGTCAGAGCCAGCGGCAGGTTCAGTAATGGCCATGGATGCCCATCTTTTGCCCCATTGACTTTTTTGGTCGGGATTACCAACAGCCATGATGGCTGCGTTACCAAGTCCAGTTCCTGGGCGCGCTAAAAATAAGCCCACATCACCCCAGCACATTTGCTCCAATGAAATCACTGCCCATAGATTCCTACCTTTTAAATCCATAGATTTAACTGAATCATCACCCACAGTCGATTCTTTTTGAGCCGCTGCAGCTTGATTTAATTGCTCCATCTCAACAGGAGGCTCATGTTCAGCCTTGTCATATTTTCTTGAAATGGGGCGCAAAATAAATTCTGCTGCCATCCTCATGGTCTCTTGTGTTTTCTGTAATTGATTGGGTAATAGTGGGTGTATCATTTTAAACTCCTGCTCCGCCTTCAAAAATTCCAATGGCTCTAAGATTGCGATACCAAAGCTCCACTGGATGTTCGTGAGTAAAACCATGTCCGCCCAAAAGTTGAACGCCATCGGTTCCTATTTTCATTCCGTGATGGGCTGCAAATCTATAGGTTAAGGATGCCTGTCTATGAAAGTCTGCACCTAAGTCTTTGAGTGCCGCTGCCTTGTGGACCATAAGTCTTAAAGCCTCAATCTCTATAGCCATATCAGCAACTAAAAAAGCCACAGACTGACGATTAGAGATCGGTTCGTCAAACGCAACTCTCTCATTGGTGTATGGCACCACGTAATCTAAAACGGCTTGGCAAACTCCCAGAGCTAATGCTGACATTCCAATTCTTGAGGAGTCTAATAACTGTTGAAAATTCATCGAGTAGTTATGCCCACCAAGTTTTTGAGAGGTTTTAATTTTGCAGTTTGAAAATGTAATATCTGATAAAGGCAAGCCCTTTAAACCCATGTATTCTTTTGCAATGATGTCTAACCCCTCGCTCTCATGATCTACAAAATATAAATTAGTCTCGCCGCTAGAATTGGTTGCTGCAATAAGAAAAGATGATGCCTCTGAAGCATAAGCAATACCTGCCTTGGTTCCATTCAGAATGAGTTCTGCTGAGTCCTCTTCAACCAGCACGCTTGAATTTAATGGATTGCCCATCGCAGATGCATTATTCATGCCCAGGGCAACATGAAAAAGTGATTGTGAGCAATAGGGTTTTAAAAAAGTTTGTTTTTGCTCTTCACTTCCATGCTCAGAAATAATCTTGGCAGTAAACAAGGGCACAGAGAGCGACATCGCCAATGATAAGTCGCCATAGGCCAATGCTTCTAAAGCAAGGGCTTGAGATACTGCGTCTTGCTCGAGGCCCATACCATCGTATTCCTCTGGAATAATTAAGGAAATTAGTTCTAATGCCTGCATTTTTTCCATCAATGCTTTTTCAGGGCGGCCCAAAGCCTCTGTATCTCGAGCATTTGGACGCATTTCAGTTTCTGCAAATTTCATGAGCATATCCCAGGTCATTTGCTGGTCTTCGCTCATTGTGATGTCAAAAGGCTGTTCGGTCTTATAGTCCTGCATAATGATATGGAAATAAATAAGTGTTTTGGAGCATAAAATTCTAACACTTGTGTGCCTAAATTGTTATGCAAGGATACAATCTATAGTAATAACACATCATAACATTTTGTAGAGAATGAAAAGAACTGAGAGGGCACTAATCGTTTCCCAGACGCTAGAGAAGTTCTACCCAGAAACTCCAGTACCTTTGGATCACAAGGACCATTTTACTCTTTTGGTTGCAGTGCTTCTATCTGCGCAATGCACTGATGAAAGAGTAAATAAAGTCACTCCTGAGCTATTCAAACTTGCAGATAATCCAAAGGACATGAGCCAACTCAGTCCAGAGAAGATTTATCAAATTATCAAACCATGTGGCTTAGGGCCCAAGAAATCTAAGGCAATTTATGAGCTCTCTCATATTTTAATCTCCTCCTTTCAAGGAAAAGTTCCATCTGATATTCAAGCCCTAGAAAAATTGCCTGGAGTGGGTCACAAAACTGCTTCAGTGGTTATTAGTCAAGGGTTTGGTCAGCCAGCTTTTCCAGTAGACACTCATATTCATCGCTTAGCTCAAAGGTGGGGGCTGACCAAAGGAAAAAATGTAGTTGAAACGGAAAAGGACCTCAAAAAAAATTTTCCTAAAGCTCTATGGAACAAATTGCATCTCCAGATTATTTTTTGGGGTAGAGAATTCTGCCAGGCCCAGCAATGTCACGGCATAAAATGTGAGATTTGTAGAGCAACTTTTCCCAAAAGATCGCGACCTTTTTCCCACAAGAAGCCCTAGATAATTTAGAATATTATCTTTCTTGTATTAATTATTAATAACTACCTTTGGAGCGTTCAATGGAATCAAAAGCAGATTCAATCTTTGCAAACCCACAATCAATAGAGGCCTATGATCCAGATTTATGGTGTTCAATGCATAGTGAATCGAACAGACAAGAAGAGCATATTGAATTAATTGCGTCAGAAAATTACGCCAGCCAAAGAATCATGGAGGCTCAAGGCTCATTACTAACTAATAAGTATGCTGAAGGATACCCACATAAGAGATACTATGGTGGATGTGAGTATGTGGATGTGGCAGAAGAATTGGCTATTAATCGTGCTAAAGAGTTATTTAAAGCAGACTATGCAAACGTTCAACCTCACTCTGGATCTTCGGCTAATGCTGCGGCTTTCCTAGCCATGCTTCAACCCAATGATACGATTTTAGGTATGAGTCTTGATCATGGTGGGCACCTAACACATGGGGCTAAAGTAAATTTTTCTGGTAAAAACTACAAAGCGTTTCAGTATGGATTGCACCCAGAAACTCATGACATTGATTATGATCAGGTCAGAGACTTAGCTAAAGAGCATAATCCTCAATTAATCATTGCAGGATTTTCTGCATTTTCGGGAATAGTTAATTGGAAAACTTTTAGAGAAATAGCAGATGAAGTTGGAGCATATTTCTTAGTTGATATGGCCCATATCTCTGGCCTAGTTGCTGCTGGTCTATATCCCTCCCCAGTTCCCTATGCAGATGTTGTGACATCAACTACTCACAAAACACTTCGAGGCCCTAGATCAGGTATTATTTTGGCCAAAAAAAATGAAGCTCTTGAAAAAAAATTAAATTCTGCTGTATTTCCTGGCTCTCAAGGCGGCCCTCTTATGCATGTGGTTGCAGCAAAAGCAATCTGTTTTAAAGAAGCTTTAGATCCAGAGTTTAAAGTCTATATGCAAGCAGTTATGGATCATGCAAAACTCATGTGTGACGTCATTCAATCTAGGGGTATTGATGTGGTATCAGGAAAAACTGATAATCATATTGTTCTAATGGATCTTAGAAGTAAAAACATAACCGGCAAAGATTGTGAATTAGCTCTTGGGCAAGCAAATATTACTACAAATAAAAATGCAGTCCCTGATGATCCTCAGTCCCCCTTTGTCACCTCCGGCATTAGACTTGGAACTGCGGCAGTGACCACCAGAGGGTTTGGAAAAACAGAAATAGAAATATTAAGTAACTGGATCTGTGATATCGCTTTAGATCTAGAAAATACTAATCAAATTAACTCAATCAAGGAGCAAGTTGTTTCAATGTGTAAAAATTTTCCTGTCTACAAATAATGTTCTGTCCATTCTGTCAAGCTCAAGACACCAAAGTTATTGATTCAAGGCTGATAGGAGATGGCTCTCAAATTCGAAGGAGACGAGAATGTGAGATCTGCCATGCTCGCTTTACAACTTTTGAAACGGCTGACCTAGCTTTACCAAGAATCATAAAAAGTGACGGGGAGCGACAACCTTTTAACGGCGTTAAGCTCAAGGGTGGAATGCTTAGAGCCTTGGAGAAAAGACCCCTTTCTACCGAGGAAGTGGAAGCTATTTTTGGAAGTATTTTGACAGAGATTCGACAACTTGGAGAGCGAGAAATTGCATCTCGCCAACTTGGTGAGATTGTGATGCGCAATTTGAAGAAAGTGGATCAAGTTGCCTATGTTCGGTTTGCTTCTGTCTATCGAGATTTTCAAGATATCAAAGAATTTGCTGAAGAAATTTCATCACTAGCCAAAGAAAAACCCAAGACTCGTAAAAAGAAAAAATGAAAGAGAGTAGGTTTATGCTGCGTGCAATTGAACTTGCTCGCAAAGGTGAGCTAACAACTCAACCAAACCCCATGGTTGGATGTGTCATTGTTAAAAACAATACAATCATTGGTGAGGGCTGGCATCAGAGCTATGGTGGTCATCATGCAGAGGTTGAAGCAATCAAGAGCTGTAAAAAAAGATTTGGTGCAAAGCAGGCGCTCAAACTTCTTCAGGGCTCTGATTTATATGTCAACCTAGAGCCTTGCTCTATCACGAATAATACTCCGCCCTGTGTCGATGCGGTCATTCGTTATGGAATTAAGAGAGTTGTATGCGGGGCCTTGGATCCAAACCCTAGGATCAATGGCGCTGGAATAACTCTGCTAAAAAAAGCTGGCATCAAAACAGCTATAGGAATGCTGAAGAAAGAATGTGAAGCCTTAAATCGTATTTTTTTTATCAATCAAAAAAAAGCTAGGCCTTATATTATTTTAAAAGCTGCTCAATCTTTAGACGGCAAGATTGCATTAAGAGACGGGGCTAGTTCTTGGATCTCAAACAGCCTATCCAGACAAGATACTCACCTCCTTAGAGCAAGAGTTAAGGGTATATTGGTAGGCAAAAACACTGCCCTTTCTGATAACCCTAATCTGACCATGAGGCTTGATTACAAACAGCTGGGGTTGAAAAAAAATACTGCCTTGCCTCAGCCTATTAAAATTATCCTTGGAAATTTAACTGACGTTAAATCTACAAAGAATCTTTTTGCCAAAAACGCTAAAGTAATTATTGGGTCTCGCGGAGCAGGACTTCAAAAGAGGAATGTTGAGCATATTCAATACCTGCGTAAGAATTTTTTAGAGGAGTTTATGCAGGACCTTTTAAAAAGAGGTGTGACAAGTATTTTAGTAGAAGGTGGGCAAGAGACCATGAATGCTTTTATAAGCAATAATCTTTTTGATGAATTGGTACTATATACTGCTCCCATTATTTTAGGAAAAAACAGCTTGAGTGGATTTAATTCGGAATCACCAATAAAGATTAAAGATGCATCTGCGCTAAAATTACAAAAAGTAGAAACCTTTAATAGCGATATTAAGGCTACATACTTTGCTGGAACATTGAATTAATTAAATATTTAAAATTGCACAATAGACATGGAATTTAATACCACTAAAGAACTAATTCAGGATATTGCCGAAGGCAAAATGGTAATTTTGCTTGATGATGAAGATAGAGAGAATGAGGGTGACTTGGTTTGTGCTGCAGAGCTGATTGATGCTCAAAAAGTTAATTTTATGATTAGTAAAGCTCGAGGGTTAGTTTGTCTTCCGCTCTCTCCTGCAAAATGTGACACATTAAATCTACCGATGATGACTAATAATAACCGTGCAAAACATGGCACGGGCTTTACTGTGTCTATTGAAGCCAAAGAAGGAATTACAACAGGGATTTCTGCTGTAGATAGAGCTCTAACAATTCAAGCAGCTGCAAATAAAGATGCTCAAGCAAGCGATATTGTGCAACCAGGACATATCTTTCCCCTTCGAGCATCAGAGGGTGGAGTCCTAAGTAGAGCCGGTCATACTGAAGCGGCCTGTGATCTTGCTAGACTCTCCGGTCTAGAAGAGGCAGGAGTAATTTGTGAAATCATGAATGAAGATGGAACCATGGCCCGCAGAGATGACTTGGTTGAGTTTGCACAAAAATATGAAATGAAAATTGGTACGATTGCTGACTTAATTCAATATCGAACCTTAAAAGAAAAATCAGTTCAATTTGAATACTCAAAATCTATTGAGCTCAAAGGAACTGCGTTTGAATTATCTGCGTGGACAGATACTATCTTTAATAACTTGCATCTTGCATTTGTAAAAGGGGATATCAGCTCAGTGGATGCGCCCTTGGTTCGAGTGCATGTTCCAAATATCTTGCATGACTTAGTGGGCCTGGAGGAGTTTGGAGAGAGGCTTAACCTTGAAGCTGCACTTGCGCGCATTAGCCAAGAAGAGTGCGGGGTTCTTATACTCATCGGAAACAATCAAGACCCAGAGGGAATCATTAATAATTTAAAAGGAACTCCAGTAACAGTTCTTCCTGAAACAAAAACTGTAGGCATTGGCTCGCAAATCCTCAAAGAGCTGGGGTTGAAAAAAATTAAACTGCTAGCAACTCCAGTGAAATACCCTTCCTTGTCTGGGTTCGACCTCGAAGTTGTAGGGTTTGAGCAATGAGTGACAGTACATTTACATTTAATAAAGGGATGGTTGATTCTTCAAAAAAAATTACCATTGTTGCTGCCAAATGGAATGGTGATTTGGTCAATGCATTGGTGAAGGCAGCTCAAGAACATCTATCTCTGCTAGGCTTTAATAATATCAACACAGTGCATGTACCAGGATCATGGGAACTAGTTCATGCCTCGCAAAAAGCTTTAGTTGATTGTGATGGGGTGATCAGCTTTGGCGTTGTTATTAGAGGAGAAACAACGCACTATGAATTAATTTCAGAGTCAGTGACACAAGGTCTAATGCAGATTAGTATTAATGCAAATAAACCGCTCGCACTAGGCTTGATTGCAACTGAGAACTTTGAGCAAGCCCACAGAAGATGTGACCCTGAGGCCCTTAACAAAGGTAAGGAAATTGCTCAATCTCTTGCCGAAATGCTGCAGTAGGAAATATGTCAAAAAATTTAGGTCAATACAAACAAGAACTTCAAACAAGGGAATGTCTAGTTCAAGCTATCTATCAATATATTTTTAGTGCCACTTCCTTAAGCTTACTCGTAGAGCAGTTCCTGGAGGAAAATACTCCAAAAAAAATTAATGTTCCTTATTTTAAGCAGCGACTCAAAAATATCTTTGAGCAAGCTGAGAATCTAAGGGATATAACCAGAGATGTGCAAACCACGGAAGGCGAGAACCTAGAAATGATTGACGAGGCTATTTTATGGCTTGGCATGGTCGAGATCAGAGCTAATGAACTTCCCTATCCTGTGATCATGGATGAATGCATTCGATTATCAAAAAAGTTCTCTAACCCCAATTCCTTTAAGTTCATCAATGCAAAATTAGATGATTGGCTAAAGACCAATCAACAGGATTGGCTTAAGAAGAATAGTTAAGAAAAATTGGGCTAGACCAAGCTCGATGCTCTGCAGGGGCAATGCATTCTCCTCGATTTTTGTTCACACCCACTCTGCACACCTCAGCCTGAATACACTGACCATTGTCGTCAAACTCACAGCTTAATGGGTCTGCAGACAAGGTTGCGGTTGGCTCTTCAATAGCACGTACATAATAGACTGCATCACGCCTTCCAATTGAAAACTGCTCATCTTCAAAAGAGATCTTGCAACTAGTGCTATTGCAGGGAAAAGACTTCCATACATCATCCACCAAGCCTTCGATAGGTTCCCCCTCAAATTGCTGAGGTAAGATTTTAATAACCTCAATTCGGCTTATCAAACGCCTTTCATTGCTCGGGTTATAGCACTCTGAATTACAGATTTTTTCCAACCTATCTGGTGATAAGCCATTGCTACTGTATTCAGGGCATCCTGGTTTTTGTTTCAAGGAGCCTGCGGCTTTAACAGTAAAGATGGGGGACGTTTCTGCTTCAAGTTCTGAGCCCATGCTTAGGGACTGGGTACCAGCTTGCGCATCAAACCATAGGAGAATTCTAGGGCCCGAAGTAGCATATACTTCCTTGCGTTCTAAAGCATCCCAAATAGATTCCCTGCTGCGAGATGAAGCGTGGGTAGCAACCAAGCCGCCGGTCATGAAGTAGGCACTTTGTCGCTCCGCATCTGTAGCAATATTTAAATCCATAATGCTGGTCAGAGTTCCGGTATTTAAATCTTGAAATGACGTGGATAACTGCCCTTTTTCTCTACTGCGATCGCTCAGACTATCAAACAGTGGATCTGAAAAACCGTTGGCTTCCGTGTTGTATAAGCGATCTACTTCTTTGTATCCTGTGCCAGGTCTTGAGCCATGATTATCACTCGAGCCAATGAATCCAAACTTGAAACGTTTAGGATTACCATTCGCAGTAAAGTCTCTTAAAGCAAGAACATATTGCGCAGAGCCAAGAGGCCTGTAATTAAACGATGGTAAGAAGCAATCATTGCACTGTCCGGCATTTAGAAAGTCATGTGGCTCTGTTTCATTGACAGCTAAATATCCAGCTGAGCCCATGTTCGCAGCATTAAATTTAGTCTTTGCAACTAATTGGGAGCAGGTATTGGCATCTAGACCAGAGTCCTCACACCGTTGAGCCATAATTCTTCCGGCCTGTTGGCATGTGGGTAGGAAAGCATCGGAGGCTTCAGGGCAATAGATATCTCCCTGTAAAGTAAGACGAGCATCATTCCAAGAACGATATTCTTCAGAATTACCATGACCAGAATAAATTTCAAATAAAAACTGTGAGCTATCATCTTGATAGCTTTCAAGCTGCTTGCGCCAATCTGAGGTGGGTGGTGTGTAATACCCCCATGTTGTTCCATGCGGGATCACCATGAATGGAGTTTCCCATTCTTTTAATTTTTGAAATAAGATATTTGGATTCTCTGCTTCTTCATAGCAATTCAAGGGAAGGTCTTTGGTACTCACTCCCTGGGGGCAGATAGGTGTGTCCTGTATTTCTTCAAAAAATTTATTGAAAGCAAAAAACCTATCTCTGTTCTTGAGATCTAGAGTGGCTGGTAAAGCCGACATAGTCCATGGCAACCCAAGCCTCATAACTAGAGGAGCAAGGCCACCTGAGCCAATGGCTCGAGGCGGGACAAGAGCATCATCTGTCTCAAGGAACATCACGTTTTTATGACCATAGTGGGTTTCAGGATCTCGATCAACCTGGGTCCATTCCCAGCCAAGAAAGCTGACTAAATCATCAGAGCCTTCTGATAAATTGTTACATTGCTGAATGCTTTCCTTGGTATCTAGCCATTTTCTAGGAGAGCTTGCCTCAGCATGATCGTTGATAGACCAAAAATCTAGGGCTGAACAAAAGCGAGCATAATCACAAGCATCTGCTATGGGAGATGCCCCTTTGCCATTCAGAAACGGAAGTGACCACATGAATGCATCGGTAGAATAAGTAGAATGCACATGGAGATCGCCAAAAAGAATTTGCTTCTCGTCTAGGATATCTAGCTCATTTTTTACTACATTAATATTTTTAGCTTTGCTCTGCAAAACTGACATGGGCAATGCTTTTCCCTCTATGGTGCCTGGTCCATCCAAGGTGCCAAACATTTTAAAGAAAGCGCCACCAAAAAAAATGATGCCACTAAAAATAAATAATAAAAAAAATGACAGGAGAAGTTTCTTCATAGACCCCCCATTGAAGAAAAAATTTTAATTTCTATAAATCGTCTGATCTCTTGAGGGTCCAACTGAAACAATATCAATTGAACTCTCTAAAAAATCTTCTATAAAGAGTATATAGTCCTGGGCAGATTTAGGTAAAGCATCAAATTCTTTAATCCCAGAAATATCTTGCTCCCAACCTGGCAAGGTTGTATATATTGGGGAGCCATCATCATCGTAATCTGTGCACACTTTAATCTCTTTGAAACCATCTAAAACATCAAGCTTGGTTAAACATAGGCTAGTAACTGAGTTAATAAAAACAATGGTCTCTAAAGCCTTTAAGTCTAGCCAGCCACATCTTCTTGGCCTTCCTGTGGTAGCTCCAACCTCATGCCCAATTTTGGCAAGCTGAGCAGCATTCTCATCAAATAGTTCGGTTGCAAAAGGCCCCTCGCCAACGCGTGTGGTGTAGGCTTTGGTGATACCAAGAATTGACCCAATATGTTTTGGTCCCACACCTAAGCCGGTCGAAAGACCACCAGCAGTTGTGCTAGATGAGGTAACATATGGGTAGGTTCCGTGATCAATATCAAGCATTGAGCCTTGTGCACCCTCAAAAATAATTTTTTTATTTTCTTTAACCCAGCCCCTTAATAAGGTTTGAGTCGCGCAATGAAATTTCTGAAAAAGATGCTGATGCGCACGCAATTCATCTATTACAGTTTCAAGGGGAACAGGGTCCGCATCATACAGATGGACCAAGACTTTATTATGGTATGCAATTAATTTTTCTAACCTTGGCTGCAGTGCTTGCCAATCCTGCAAATCACCAAATCTAATGGCTCTTCTGGCTACTTTGTCTTCATAAGCTGGGCCAATACCTCTTCCAGTAGTGCCAATCCCTTCAGATTTATCGCGAACTTGGTCTATTGCTATGTGCGTTGGAAGAATTAGAGAGCAATCGCCACTCACATAAAAACGACCATCGAAATTAATTCCACTTTGTTCTAGCTCTACAATCTCTTTCTCTAAAGCCGGCAAAGAGAGCACAAGCCCGTTGCCAAGAACGCAGTGAACAGATGGATGAAGAATGCCGGAGGGTACAAGATGAAGAACTTTCTGCTCTCCATCTACCTTGAGAGTATGTCCAGCGTTGTGGCCGCCTTGAAAGCGACAGACAGCTTCAGAAGTTTCAGCGAGCGCGTCTACAATCTTGCCCTTGCCTTCATCACCCCATTGCAGACCAAGAATCAGGGTATTAACCGTCATTGAGCCTAAGGAGCAGTGCCGTCAGACTTATTCAAGTATTTAAAGAAATCTGATCTGGGGTCAATGAGCAGCACATCAGATTTATTATTAAAGGTAGCACCATAGCCTCGCAGACTTCTTGTGAACTCATAAAATTCAGGATCTTGAGAGAAAGATTTTGCATAAATAGCTGAAGCAGTTGCATCACCCTCTCCTCGAATTTCTTCAGCAGTCTTGTAGGCCTCTGCAAGCAAAATAACCCTTTGCTTATCTGCAGTTGAGCGTATCTCATTAGAGAGTTCGCTGCCTTCAGCTCTCAATTCTTCTGCCAAGCGATCTCTTTCTGAGCGCATTCTTTCGTAAACGGAATTACTGAGTTCTGGAGGCAAATCAATTCTCTTGACTCTAAAATCTATAATTTCAATTCCTAGATCTGAAACTGAGGAACCAAGATTCTCTCTCATATCTTTCATCAGCTGATCTCTCTCTCCAGAAACAAGCTCGGTAACAGTTCTTCGTCCAAACTGATTTTTTAACTCAAATGCTGTTCTTTGGCCCAGCAAGTTATTGAGATTAATAAAGCTTCCGCTGGTAGCATCATAAAAAGTTCTCACATCTGTAAGGCGATATTTAACAAAAGAGTCAACAATCAGATACTTGCTCTCAACAGTCAAAATTCTATTAGGCTCTTCATCCAGAGTCTGAAGTCGAGAGTCAAATTTTTTGACATTTTGCACTATGGGTAATTTAAAATTTAGCCCTGTTGGTAGATCGGATTTAATCGCCTCTCCAAACTGGAAAACAATCCCATCTTCTTTTTCGTCAATAACAAAAAGGCTGTTCAGAATTAACGCCACAATAAGCCCAGCTAAAACTAGGAGATTTAAACCTTTATTCATTTGTCTTCCTCACGTGATTTATTTTGCTCAAGAATTTTATCCAGAGGCAAATACATTAAGTTATTACCTCCCTCGACGTCGACCATAATTTTTGTAGAATTGCTGTATAGAGTTTGCATGGCGTCAAGATACAAACGATCCCGAGTAACCTTCGGTGCTTTTTGATATTCAGCAAGCAACTTATCAAATCTGGCAACCTCACCCTCGGCATTGGCTACAACTTCTTCCCTGTATGCCTCAGCAGCTTGAATTCTTGCAAAAGAACGGCCTCTTGCCTCTGGAACAATTGATAGGCCATATCTTTCAGCTTCATTTTGAAGCTTCACCTTGTCTTCTCTTGCTGCTACCACATCATCAAAAGATGCTTTAACAGCTGAAGGAGGATCAGTTTTTTCAATGTTGACCTGCTGCACCACTAAACCAGTTTGATAAAGATCTAAGTAACTTTGAAGTCTTGCACTAACATCTTGAGCGATAGTTTCTCTTCCAGTCGTCAAAGTTTCCTCTAGAGTATTATCGCCAACCACATGTCGCAATGAGCTTTCAGTGGATTCCCTGAGGCTGCTTTCAGGGTCTTTTACACTTAAAACAAAATCTCGTAAATTTTTAATTCTGTACTGCACGGAAACAGTTACATCAACCAAGTTTTCATCTTTGGTTAGCATATTAGCTGTTTGGGAATATCGTCTAGTTAAGGCAACATTTTCAACATATTTTTCATCGACTCCAGCCAACATAAAGTTTAAGCCTTCGCCAGTTTCTTCGTGATACTCACCGAATCTTAAAACTATTGCTCTTTCAGGTGAATCTAGCTGGTAAACACACATGCTTGCGTACAATACCAATAACCCAAAAAAAGCATATAAAAAAGTTTTCTTAGTGGGGAAGTTCATGCCTGCTCCGCCAGAAGATCCATTAGAACCACCAGATGTTTGGCTTCCAAACATCACTGAAAATTTCTTGATTAGATCATCGAACGATAAATCATCTTGATTTTTTCTACCCCAAGGATCTTGATCGTCTTTATTGTTATTTTGATTGTCCCAGTTCACAAAAGCACCTGTAAATGTAAAGTTTTATTATAAAGATAATTTGGGGGTAAGTCCTGAGAATTAAAGACTTGCAGGCAAATAAAGCTGTTTTTCTAAGTCTTCACTTGCATGATTAAAGCCATCAACATCAAAAGTATTTAAATCTTGCCACCCTCTAAGCCAGGTGCATTGCCGCTTAGCTAACTGACGGGTAGCATAAAGAGAGCGTTCAAATAATTCACTTTCTTGGATTTCGCCTTTTAAAACCTGCTGAGCTTGCCTATAGTTTACTGCTTTCATTGCTGGATGGTCTGGCGATATCTGATAGGCCTTATTTAAGCCCTGTACTTCTGCAAGCAGTCCATTCTTGATGAGAAGATGCTGCCGAGCTTCAATGCGCTGATGTAATTGAGCCCTATCTTCAGGAAAAATTCCATATTCAAGCAAGCGATATGATGCAGCCAAGGGCGCAGAAGATAAGCCCTCACCGAATAATTCTTCAGAATTAGTTTTAGTAAGGTGGTCAACCTCCAGCGCGCGGGAAATTCTCTGGGTATCTTGCGGCTTAATTGACTGGGCGGCTTCTGGATTGCTAGTTTTTAACTCCTCATACAGAGAAGCAATGCCTTCTGTTTTAATACGATCCTCTAGGGCTAAACGAAATGCTGGGTCTGCTGGTGGCAAGGAATTTAGGCCATGTTTTAGTAAATTAAAATACATCATGCTGCCGCCGACTAACAACGGAATATGATCTCTCTCATGAATGTTCTTGATTAAGATACTCGCTTCTAAGCAAAAATCAGCAACGGAAAATATTTGATCTAAAGAAACCTTATCTACTAGGTAATGGGGATGTGCTTTGAGTATATCGGCAGTAGGTTTCGCAGAGCCAATATCGCACCCCTTATACACCATGACTGAATCAACGCTGATAATCTCTATTTGCGTGAAAAGCTTCTGCCACTCTATAGCCCAATCAGTCTTACCAGAGGCTGTGGGCCCTAAAAGAAAAATAACTGGAAGCTTTAGTGTTTGCAACACTCAACCTAAATAGCGTCTTGGTTTACTTCACCAGTTCTAATTCGAATCACCTGCTCTAAGGAAGATACAAAAATTTTTCCATCTCCAATTTTTCCAGTACTTGCGCTCTTAGTAATAGCTTCAATAGCCTCGTCACATTGATCTGTAGAAATTGCAATTTCAATTTTAATCTTGGGAAGAAAATCAATGACGTACTCTGCTCCTCGATAAAGTTCCGTATGACCCTTTTGCCTTCCAAATCCCTTCACCTCTGTAATGGTCATTCCAGATATTCCTATGGCATCAAGCGATTGACGCACTTCCTCGAGCTTAAATGGTTTAATAATTGCTGTGATTAGTTTCAATGTAATACTCCTAGTCTATCTATTATATAAGAGACCTGGGTTTGTGTTGAGCCCTCATTTTGAAGGACCAGATTTTTTGCATTTGCAGTAAGTTGAGTTGCAAAATCAGCATCATTCAGTATTAATAAAATACCTTGAAGCAGCTCCTGCTCATTGGTGACTCGAATACATGCATTTGATTTAGTAAAGTTATCGGCTATTTCCTCAAAATTAAAGGTTTGATGTCCTGTGATTATGGGAGTGCCCATCACCGCAGGTTCAATTAAATTATGCCCACCTCTTGGCACTAAGCTACCACCAACAAAAGCTAGTTCAGCACCATTGTAAAAATCAAGCAACAATCCAGCACTATCAATAATACAAACTTCATACTCCTGCTGATCAAGCTGAGAATATAATTGACTTTTAAAATTCATTTTTTTAGCAATTTTTAGAACTTCCATAGAACGCTCAGGATGTCTGGGGCAAATAAATAATTTGTGAGAATGTTGAGGGCGCATCTTTTGAAAAGCTCGCAGGACAATCTCCTCTTCTCCAGGATGAGTGCTAGCTCCAAGAATAAATTTTGGTAAGTCCAGTAACTTAGGCTGAGATCCCGGCGCATCAAATTTAACAGATCCTGCAACGGCAATATTGGAGGTATTTAAACCAAGTTTCAGGAATCTGTTTTTATGCTCTTCAGTTTGAACAAATATAAAAGTAATTTTTTGTAAAATATCTTTAAAAAACCACGATACTCTTAAATATGCGTTAAAAGATTGATCGCTCAAACGACCATTCATTAAAAAAATTGGTAGCTGTTTTTTATGTGCTGCAGTGATCATTGATGGCCAAATTTCAGTTTCGAAAACTAACAGTGCAGATGGTTGGTAGAACTCAAGAAACTTTACTATCAAAGGGCCTAGATCCCATGGTGCGTAATTAATTGCTACAGAGTCTTTATAAATTTCCTTTGCTTTCCTCAATCCAGTGGGGGTGGTCGTGGTCAGAACTACATCAAATTTATTAAGCAAGCTCTTAATCATGCCTTGAGAGGCTATAACTTCACCCAAGCTAACAGCATGAAACCAAATTAGTTGTTCCTTTTGTCTTTTTATGGGGGTTAGGTGCGCTGCATACCTTTGAGGTATAAAAGCTCTGTATCCAATATCGTTTAAGCTTTTGAATAGCAGGCGAATCTGCAATATTGGTATTAGCAATAAGATCAGTCCGTTATAAATTGCGAGCTTCATAGCATAGGAATATTTAATTTAATGTAATAATACATTTTTTAATTTTTAAGTACTCGTAAATTTGATACACGTGATCTCAATATTATGGCAAGCTCTATGCTCTCTACCGCTGACATGGCAAAAAGTACTTGGCAGTTTTTGTGGAACCCTGCTTCTTCTATTTGCAAAGAAAAGATGGAAAATTGCAAAAATGAACATTCAAATTTGTTTGCCCCAACTCTCAATTACCGAGCAGCGAAAGCTGCTGAGACAAAATTTTATAAATCTGGGGCAGTCATTATTTCACACAGGTGTGGCTTGGTTCTGGCCCAATGAGAGAATTCAAAGAGATTTAGTTTATAAAATCAAGGGTCTGGGGCTCATAGAGAATCCAAATACTCAGGGCAACTTAATACTTTTTAAACACTCGCAGCATCTTGAACTGGACGCTAGATTGCTGGGAATGAATGCTGAAGTATTTGGTGTCGCCCGCTCACATAATTCTGCAGCCATGGATGCACTCCAAAGCAAGGGAAGACTTTCAGGCGTAAAAGCAACCGCAGATAAAAATAACCCCAGGCAATTTATTAAATGGTTAAAAGAAGGTAAAAATGTTTTGTATGCAGTAGATCAGGATTATGGATGGAGCAATTCTATCGAATTAACTTTTTTCAATACCCCTGCAGCCACCATCACTACCACGAGAAAAATTCTTGATATCACTGGATGCAACCTATTATTTATCAATTCATTTTATAAAGATGAAGAATTACACCTAGAGCTTGAAATGCTTGCATCAGAAGGTTTAAATGAGCATGAGCTTGCACAAAAAATTAATGATGTAATGGAGCAAAAAATTACTCTAGAACCTGCAGAGTATTTATGGTCACATCGTAGATTTAAATCAACCCTAGGAAAGAAATTTTATAATTAAGAGGATCACATGGATTTCAATAAACTCAATAAACTCAAAGGCTTTATGCCTCTGCACGAAGGTGAGGCACTGGCAAGATGGTCAAAAGAATTTTCTACTCTTGGTCCCGCTCTGGAAATTGGAACCTTTGGAGGTAAATCCAGTTTATTTATTGCCGCAGGAACATCGCAAAATAAACAGGTGGTTTTTACCATTGACCACCATAGCGGCTCGGAAGAACATCAGAGCGGAGAAGAGTACTTTGATGCAGATATTTATGATGAGACGCTCGAGCGAGTCAACACCGTTCCACTCATGCAGAGCAATCTAAATCAGTTTGAGGAAGGAAAATTTATCGTACCCATTATCACTAATGCAAATTTTATTGCTTACTTATGGTCCATTGATTTGGGTTTACTGTTTATTGATGGCAGTCACACTGAGGAATCGGCCCAAAATGATTACACTAACTGGAAAGAAAAAATTCTTACGGGAGGGGCCCTGATCATTCATGATATTTATGAAAGCCCAGAAGAAGGTGGCCAAGCTCCGTTTATTATTTATCAACAAGCCTTATCAGAGGGATTTGAGCTCCATGAAAGAGTCGATACTATTGTTTGCCTTATCAAGCAATAAACTGCTTGGAGGTAAATAAATTTGCAGCTTTGGTTAACTCATTGTTAGCATCTGCAGCCAAAATTAAAGCTCCGGAAGTCCAACTAGGCTGCTCGTCTGGCCAGTAAATCTCTTCGTCTAGCTGCCACCCCATGAAGGGAATATTTTGATTATCTACAATGGCGGCTGCATTAAGGAGCAGCTCATTAGCAAATTTTTTATGGCCCAGTTTGTTAAAAGCAATAGAACATTCGCATGTCTCAGCAACTGTTACCCATGGCTCATCTGATACACACTTTATTCCCGTACCTGGAACCCAAAATACTTCTTGAACTTTTTGCATCAAGCCGTTTATATAATTCTGTTCTGTCACTCCAGATAAAATTGGGTAATACCAATCCATGGAAAATCTACTTCTATCTTTTTTTAAATCAAAAATCCCACTTGGACTTGTAATTGCACTAAGTAAATGAGTGTGTGCCAGCAGCAGCTTGGCTTTCATTTCTTGCTTCCCTAAGATGTCACATATGGCGATGGTGCACTCAATGCTCTTGGCAATGGAACTGCAGCCTGTGAGCAGATAATCTTCATCTACTAGGCCTGCTTCATCCATATTCCATGCAATGGCTCCATTGCTATGCTGAAGGGTCAGGGCAAACAATATCCCCTGCTCAATAGAATCCCAAAACTCTTCTAGAATCGATTTATTATCTGTTAATAAGTAATAGTGCCAAACTGCAACACTAAGATAGGTAGAAAAATTAGATTGCTTATTTCTCTCTCTTGCCTGGTTATCTTGATAAAGGTTATACCAACTCCCATCAGTATTTTGATTAGTCTTCATCCACTGCAGGCCTTTTAAAGCTTCAGCCATATATCCTAATGTAGCTAACCCCATCACTGCCTCGAGGTGATCCCATGGATCGTGAGATCCATTCTTGTTTGAAGGAATAGCTCCAGATTTTTTTTGCATCGAAGAAATAAACACACCGAGATGTGCCATACCTTCAAGAGAGGAAGTGTCTAATGTTGATAGGTGGGGGAAGGACATTATTTTTTATGAAAATAAAATGCAATACTTTTCCCAAAGATGGGGTTCAAGAATCTTTCAAGTTTTTGCAGCCACCATGGATTGCTAAGAATTTGATACTCCAATAGCTGCTTATATTTCTTTACCATCCAATTAGATTCTTGGGTGCTCCAAAATACACATCTCAACCACCAATAACCACTGTGCAGGCCATGGAAGCGCTCGGAAGATTCAAAATGAAAACCATGATCGGTAATATCTGAAATCATCTGACGTTTTTTAAATATTCTCACATGACCGCCAGGCATATTTTGATAATCCGTTGATAGAGACCAACAAATTTTTTCCGGCCAAAACGATGGAACGCTAGGTAAGAATTTACCACCCGTTTTTAATACCCTGTGTATTTCCTTTAAAGCTAGATGATAATCGTCCAGGTGTTCCAAAACTTCAGAGCAGAAAATTAAGTCAAAACTATTATCTGCAAAAGGGAGCTCATAAACTGAGCCCTGCATAAAAACTGTCGAGCCTGCATTCAATTCTTGAAAAAAAGCCAGTCCTTCCTTGCAGATTTCTAAAGAAGGAATATCTTGATCGTAGCCAATGCAATAGGCTTGTTCAAAAGCCTGAAGTGAGCCAAATATATGCCTGCCTTCTCCGCACCCAACATCCAAGATCTGAGCACCAGCAGTTAGATTTAAGTCCTGCAGGTTAAAAGTTAGCATGTAAATTTATCAATTGTTTTGTACAACAACTTTTCATACTCCAGACCAATCGTTCTCCAATTGAAATATTCTATTATATGTTGTCTACCCAGATCTGCTTGTATTTTATACTTTTCAGGGTTTTGAAAAATGTTTTTAATCCCCCTGTAAATCGCATCCGCATCTGCTGGCATGATAAGTTGAGCAAAAGGCCCTGTGATTTCTGGAATGGATGCAACATTTGAAGCCACCAGAGGTGTTGCGCAGGCCATGGCTTCACCAACAGGAAAACCAAATCCTTCATACAATGAACTCACGACGGCAGCAGCACTGTGCGCATACTCTTCTGCAATTTCTTGTTTGGTTAAGTTAGTTTTAAAGCTTACCTGTTTGCCTAGTGCCAAATCTTTAATCAGCCTTTCGGTGTGACCTCCTGGTCTCGGACTACCAATAACTATTAGCTGTATGTCAGGGTATTCAAGTTTTAATTTAGCCATTGCGTACAAAGTAAAATCTAATCCCTTGAGAGGTACATCTGCACTGGCTGTGGTAATAATTTTATGAGGAGTGGATGAAATAGTAGGCGATGGACAAAATATATTAGAATCAATTCCGTTATGAATTACCTGTATATTTTCCATGGGAACTTCAAAATCAAGATTGATGTCCGCTTTGGAATTAAAAGAAGGGGTGACAATAACTTGAATTTTTTTAGCAACTTTTTTTTGCATTCTTAAAAAAGAGTGCCATCTCATCTTTGATAAGCGCTGTACTATTCCTTTTGAAAACTTTATATCATAGTAATAATCTCTAGTAATAGGATGATGCATGATTTCAATGAAAGGTATGAGGGCTTGTATACCAAGCATCCCGTAGCTAATGGATTGATTATCAATCACGACATCATATTTTTGAGATTTTAAAAAAATATATGCTCTATTCCCAAATGTTTTTAACTCAGGAAAGCCGCCAAGAAGAGTGGACATGAATTCATACCAATCATCTAATGATTTTCCTTTTTGTCTAATAAAAATTTTAACTCTTTCTTTGAAATCAAAAGTGCTAAAAAGGTTTAAGCCTGGTAATTCAATAAGTTTTACATCGGATATTAGATCTGGATAGGGTGGGCCAGAAATCACATCTACCTGATGACCAAGACCGCTCAAAGCTCTAGATAGCTCATATACATAAATACCTTGACCTCCAGCAAAAGGAGCGCTTCGATAGCTCAAAATAGCAATGCTTAGTGGCTTCTTCAAAGGGTTGTTAAAAATTAAATAGCTGTGAGCCAGGATGAGTAAGTATCGTCTTTGCCACAAACAATATCTGAGTATTTTGATTGTAGAATTTTAGTCATTGTTCCTATAACGCCTTTGCCAATAGTGGTCTCGTTAACTTTGGTAATCGGCGTAATTTCAACCGCTGTTCCAGAGAAGAAAGCCTCATCTGCATCAAGTAAGTCCTCAAAAGTTAGGTCTGTTTCTGCCACATCTATTTGAAGATTTTTAGCAATCTGAATGACGCTTTGGCGAGTTAGCCCATTTAAACAAAAATCTGTTTTGGGTGTCATCAATTTAGAATTTTTAATAATAAAGAGGTTTTCACCACTGCCCTCTGAAATAAAACCATTTTTGTCTAGTAAAATTGCTTCGTCTGCATTTTTAGCCAGCGCATCATGCAGGGCCATAATGGAATTAATATAAGTTCCTATAATCTTATTATTTGAATAAAGAGGGTTTTCATATTGCTGATAAGGGGACTTAATAATTGAAATGCCTTTTTCCTTCGCCTCAGGACTCATGTATGAGGGCCACTCCCAGCATGCAACAGCTACATTCACAGAGACCAAATCTTTTGCCCTCAACCCCATAGATTCACTGCCTAAAAAAACAATTGGTCTAATATACCCTTCTTGCAGGTTATTCTTAGTCATTGCATCTCGCTGAACTGTCTCCAGCTCTTCTATGGAATATGGAATAGAAATATTAATTTTACTTGCTGCATCAAATAATCTCTCGGTATGCTCTTTGAGTCGAAAAATCGCCCCCCCATCATTGGTTTTGTAAGCTCGCACTCCTTCAAAAGCACCAAGGCCATAATGCAATGTATGAGACAAGAGGTGGATATTGGTATCGTTAAAAGGCTGAAAAGAGCCGTTTAACCAAATATATTTAGAATCAGTATTAAGAAACATATTGTTTATGGTTTAAAGTCTCGGTTATTATGGCAAATCAGCCACTATAAAGAAATCTAAATTAATATGATTGATCAATCTATTTTCCGAGAATATGACATTCGTGGAACAGTTCCAGAGCAACTCAACACTCCATCCATCAAAATAATAGCAGGGGCTATTGCCAAAAAATGTGCTCTAGAAAAAGTTACTGAGTTAGCGCTAGGCAGGGATGGCAGATTATCAGGGCAAGAGATCATGGATGTGCTCTCTTTGGAGCTTAGAAAGTTGAGCATCAGTATTATAAATGTTGGTCTAGTTACCAGCCCTCTTCTATATTTTGCTGCAAAAAAAATAGATTCACAATCTGGTGTAATGATAACGGGAAGCCACAATCCAAAAAACTATAACGGATTTAAGGTAGTGATCAATGATGCTCCAGTCTCTGGGCTTGAGCTGCTCAAACTAGTGAATGAGGAATTATCAGAGTTATCCTCACCTGCCAAAGAAAGGCATGAAACTAATTTATTAGATAATTATATTGCAGAGGTTTGCTCACAAGTTTCATCCACCCAAACGTTAAAAGTAGTTGTGGATTGTGGCAATGGAGCTGCAGGTGAAATTGCACCAAAATTGATGCGAGCTCTTGGGCATGAGGTAACCGAGCTATTTTGCGAAATAGACGGTAATTTTCCTAATCACCACCCAGATCCTGGTAAACCAGAAAACTTACAAGATCTTATTTTGGCGGTAGAAGAAAACCACGCAGACATTGGCATAGCCTTTGACGGCGATGGAGATAGACTTGGCGTTATATCGAATCGTGGAGAAATAATTTTTCCAGATCAGCTGATGATGATTTTTGCAAAAGATGTTCTTGCAAAAAATAATGGTTCTGAGATCATCTTTGATGTTAAGTGCTCTAATTTACTCGCTCAAGTAATTGAAGAGGCCGGGGGGAAAGCTGTCATGTCAGCCACTGGTCATTTTCATATTAAAAATGCTCTTAAAAAATCAGGAGCCCCTTTGGCTGGTGAGATGAGCGGACATATTTTTTTTAATGACCAATGGTATGGATTTGATGATGGGCATTATTCTGCGTTCAGGCTCATTGATATTATTACCCGACTCAATACTTCTCTCTCTTCTATTTTTCAAGAGCTACCCAAAGCGTTCTCAACCCCAGAAATTAATATTGATGTTGAGGAAGAAAAAAAATTTTCTATAGTCCAGGCTTTTATTAAGACATCCCATTTTCCTGGGGGAGAAAAAATTACCATTGATGGTTTAAGAATAAATTTTAACGATGGTTGGGGGTTATTAAGAGCATCTAATACCACACCAAAATTAGTACTACGATTCGAAGCTCAAACAGCTGAGCGCTTGTCTGAAATTCAAGAATTATTTTTTACACAATTACAAAGCATTGATGAATCAATTCAGATTGAGCTAAGCTAGAAGCATGGCAAAAGAAAGAAAGCAAATTATCCTTCAAAGTTTGGCGAAACTTCTAGAGGAAAGAAATCCAACTAAGGTTACAACAGCAATCCTTGCCCAAGAAAGCGGTATAACAGAAGCAGCCTTATATAGGCATTTTCCAAGCAAGAGATCAATTTTTCTAGAATTATTTACTTTTTGTGATGAAACGATCTTTCAAAAAGTTGGTGATATTAAAAAAGATGACTCCATTGAGCCAGCAGAAAAAATTCGATTAATTTTTTTCTTTCTTATGATTTTCCTAGAAAAAAATAAAGGCTTTGCCAGAATTCTTTCACGGGAAGCCTTGGGTCCAAATGAAAAAAATGTCATTGATGCTGTGAATCAATTTTATGAAAGATTAGAACTGGCAATGAAACAAATTCTCACTCCCCACAAAGAGCTGCTTCAGCTCACTCCAGGAATATCTGCCCACCTTATTATCTCTTTATCAGAGGGAGTTATTTCAAGGTTTATTAGAAATGGTTTCAAGGAAACTCCAAGTGGCTACTTAGAGAATTATTGGGTTTTGCTATCACATAGCCTCTTCAAGGAATAGTTCAAAATAAGAGTTCTGCTCTATATTTTCAACGACCTCGCCAGTCCGGCTATCTACTTTCTTGTATACAACTCCTGCAGGCGCCCTCCAAGGATCTATAGGCAGATCAACCAAGGCGTCCTGCATAAAGTCTATCCAGATAGGTAAGGCTACTGAAGAACCAAATTCATTGTCTCCAAGCGAAGAGAAGTCATCTGTACCAATCCAAACAGTTGCAGACAGCTTGCGATGAAAGCCAGAAAACCAAGTGCTAATCGCATCATTGGTTGTACCGGTCTTGCCCGCTATGTCCGAGCGATTTAAAATTTTTGTTTTTCTGCCATTGCTGCCTCTCCTCAGAACATCCCCAAGAATATCTTTGGTTACAAAGGCTACCCTAGGATCAATAGACCTGCTCTCACCACCTAATGTCGGGAGTAATAAAAAAGGTTTTACTTTTTCTGCTGATTGCTCTGCAAACCATGGGAAGCCACTAATACCCTCTTCAGACTCAGATGCCTCTGAGGACAGCGGATGCTGAAAAATAATATTGCCATCTCTATCTAAAATTTTTTCAATGAAATATAAATCTTCGCCTTTGCCTTCATTGGCAAGAAAGTTATAGGCTCTAACAATTTCTGCTGGAGAAAAGCTTGAAGATCCAAGTGCCAGTGATAAATCTGGGGCCAGCCTTGATTTAGAAAATCCAAAATTTGCAAGGTAGTTGTGAGTTGGCTCTATGCCAAGCTCTCTTAAGAGCTTGATTGATACAAGGTTTACAGACTGAACTAATGCTTCTCGAAGCCTAAGAGGTCCATAGAACTTACCCGTATAGTTTTCTGGTCGCCAAATACTCTCGAGGTTTGCATCTTCAAATAAGATGGGGGCGTCATTAATAGTATCAGCTGGGGAATAACCGCTTGCAAAAGCAGCTGAGTAAATAAATGGTTTAAAGTTTGAACCTGCCTGGGGGAATGATTGCTTGACTCGATCAAAATTACTTTTTGAAAAATTTAATCCTCCTTGATAGGCAAGAATTGCACCAGATGTCGGATTAGTTGCTATAAAAGCCGCTTCAGCTTCTGGTATCTGATCCAGCTTCCTCTCTACATCGCTATTCAAAAGATAGATTAAGTCACCTATTTTTAAAATATCATAAAAATTTTGAGGTACTGGTCCAAAAACATTAATGGTGATTCTGCGCTTAGCCCAGCGATAGTCATCTGTCCAAAATAAGGTCTTAAGATTAAAATTATTATCTAGATATAAAATACGCTCGGGTTTTACATCCACAACCAGAGCTTTGATATGAGAGTCTAGGCTGCTAGATTCATCAAAAAGATCTCTTAGAACAGCGATGACTGCTTGGCTCATACCCAGATCATCTTGCGCCTCTACCTCTTGATTTAATACCTCTAGATTGCCGGCACCCAGTTGAGCAAATAGGTCAGACGAAAAGACATTAAAATAATTCACCGGATCTCGCCAGCCGTGGCGTTTATCATACTCAAATAGGTTTTTCTGAACACTCTGAATTGCTGATCTTTGCAGTGATGACTGTAAAGTTGTATACACAGATAGCCCATCAGCATATGCATTTAAACCAAAGCGCTTGATCATATCCTGCCTCACAATCTCAGCTAGATATCTTCCATCCAAGTCAAAGGTTGAGTCTAGTTGATCCAATGTTATTGGCTCTTCTTTTGCTAGTAAAAATTGTGCGCGGCCTATAAACCCAAGCTTATACATGCGTCCCAAAATCCAATTTCTTCTAACAATTGAACGCTCTGGGGAGCGAATAGGGTTGATGCGAGAAGGCAATTGCGCAGAAGAAGCAAGCAAAGCAGCCTCGGCTAATGTGAGCTCATTGATAGACTTTGCAAAATACTTATCAGCTGCTGCCTCAACTCCGTAAGCTCTGTTACCAAGAAATATGGTGTTGAGGTAGAGTGAAAAAATTTCTTCTTTTGAGGCGCTGCTTTCTAACTCAAAGGCAAGGTAAATTTCTTTAATTTTTCTAAGAATCTTCTGTTCTCTTGATAGCAGATATCCTCTCACCACCTGCATGGTGATAGTCCCGCCGCCACTAACAATTTCACCAGACTTAATGAGCTGAACAAATGCTCTAACAAAAGATAAAACTCTAATGCCGTTGTGCTCAAAGAATTGATCGTCCTCTGCTGCTAAAAAAGCATTTTTAAGATTAAGGGGGATATCCTGATACTCAATTGTTCTTCTTTTTTGCTCTCCGAACTCACCAATTAATACTCCGTCTGCAGATAGTACTTTCAATGGAACCTGCAAAATATTTTCATCTACCAGATTAATCTCGGGCAGGCTTGGCTTTAAAATAAAATACACGGAAAGAATAATGACAATAGCCGTTATGGTCGACAGCATCATAATTGATAAGGACCACTGTAAAAACCTAAGAAACATAAACTGATAAAAAATTATTCACTATTTAGCAATTGAAGATATGGATTTCATAATAAGAATTATTTTAACTCTTTAAATGGTAGAATCTGCATTCTAAAATACTAAGCATGAATATATTTATTGTTGGCCCTATGGGCTCAGGAAAAACTACTGTTGGCAAGATAGTTGCGAATGAGCTATTTTTAGAATTTCATGACACAGACGCAACAATCGAAGAGAAGACAGGCGTTACCATTGATTGGATATTTGATATTGAGGGTGAACAAGGTTTTAGAAAAAGAGAGACCCTTGTACTAAAGGATTTAGTTGCATCTAATTCTATTGTTTTGGCCACAGGGGGAGGCATAGTGATTGAGTCTGAAAATAGAGAGCTCTTAGCCTCTAGAGGTACTGTGTTTTACTTGCATACTCCACTCAATACTCAAATTGATCGCACCTCAAAAGATAAGGATAGACCATTGCTCAAGGGCCAAGACCCCTCAAAAGTATTGGCAGAGCTTCAAGAATCTAGACAGGCATTTTATGAAGAGGTATCAGATCACATTATTAATACTGAAGGCAAAAGCGGCTCTGAGGTTGCAAATGAAATTGTGAAGCTGGTTAAAAATTATGGCTAAAGAGCTTGTTGCTGGTGGTAAAAATAACCAATATAAGATTTATATCGGTCAAAATGCTATCTCTAAAAAAAATCTCTCTCTGCTAGTTAAAAAGCACCAAAAGATTCTTATCATCTCAGATTCAGGAGTTCCTGGAGAGATCCTGAAGAAAGTGCATACAATTTCTAAAGTCACTTCTAAGGTTTTCACCTTCACTTTAAAACAAGGAGAGCAATCAAAATCTCTGGGGAACTTTCAAAAAATTATTAATTTTTTAATTGAGCATCAGTTTGATAGATCAGATGCAATTATTGCTGTGGGCGGTGGGGTAGTTGGAGATCTCTCTGGTTATGTTGCAAGCAGCTACCTTCGTGGCATTCAATTTATTCAAATTCCAACCACTCTTTTGGCACAGGTAGACTCATCTGTGGGCGGCAAAACAGCAATTAATATCCCTGCAGGTAAAAATCTTGTAGGTGCATTCTATAATCCTAAGGGCGTCATTATCGATACAAATACACTTCACACTCTTCCAGCAAAAGAATTTAATGCTGGGCTTGCAGAAGTCATAAAGTACGGCTTAATTCAAAATACAAAGTTACTGAGTCTCTTGAAAAGCAATATTGTTAATATTTCGAGTCGCAAATCTCAAATAGTAGAGCAAATAATTTTTGAATCACTGAGGACTAAAGCAAAAATTGTTACTCAGGATGAAAAAGAAACTGGTATCAGGGCAATATTAAATTTTGGGCATACTTTTGGTCATGCGATAGAAGCGCATGGAAAGTATAAAAATATTCTTCATGGTGAAGCTGTTGCAAAAGGCATGCTAATTGCAAGTAAGATATCTTGGCTTGAAGGTCACATCTCTGAAAAAGAATTTTTAAAGATTCACTCTCTGCTAGAGGCCTATAATTTTGATCTCTCCCTTCATCAATACAAATATTTAGACTTAAAACCTTTCATCTTTCGGGATAAAAAAGTACAAAGGGGAAATTTAAATTTAATCTTGCTTCAAGGTCAGTCGAAAGCCTTTGTTACAAATGCTTTTAAGACTAAAAATTTACAGCTTGCTTTATCTTAGAAGCTTAAGCGGCGCTTGCCGTTGTGGCTTTCAATAAATCTTGAATATTTAATGCAGCTGGAGATACAAGCCAAAATGATGGTTCGTATCTATCAAATTCATCTAAAATCATCTTGGCTCGCTCACTTTTA
>JGI20159J14440_10000061_pt1 | contig 67499 bp, 73 predicted proteins | sample COG_09_FD_14440 | JGI IMG/M metagenome (IMG submission 14440) | reverse complement strand
GCCGTTCTCTCTCAGCGAAGTAAGTGTGGTATCTGATGAAAATCCTATAGAACTCAATGTGACACAGTATAGGTCTAATGGTGTCGTGTCGTATGTAACGACACCGCCCTCTATGAGGGTATCCAGTCTGACTACCGATTTGGCGTAGCCCAGGGTCTGCTGACGGTCACGCACATTGCGACCGACGCTATGGATACGTTGGATGGTATTGAGACGATAGAGTTTGCGGATGGCCCAATTAGGGTCAGCCTAGATGTTAACGGCGGCTTTGCTCTCTCCGGCTCGTCCATCCAAGATACGATTACGGTCACATCTGATGCGGGCTTCACCCTTGAGGGTGGCGCCGGCTCCGATACCCTTATCGGTGGCGAAGGTAACGACACAGCCCTCTACGAGGGCATCCAGTCTGACTGTTGGAGGGAAGTTGTTTTCATAATTAACTCTGAAGCGCCTCCCGGATATGACCAGGCCCCGCTGATCGGGGAAAGATTGGCGGTGAACGGTGAAATCACAGCGATGAGTTTCTCATCTATTAATGAGGTCGGAAAGTTATTGGTCAATTCTCGCAACGCGCTTTCCGAGATATCGCTAAATGGGCTAGCGGACGAAGCCAATCAACTTAATGATAATCTATCTGCATTGGATGGCGAATTCCTTATTTGGTCCAGTGAAATAAGCATCAACGATATCCTCAACCAACTTTTAGGGTCGGACGACGAAAAGCAGGGTAATGGTTTGTATGACATAGGCCTTTCGCAGCAAGATGAATCGGTCGGTATCGATGATTCGGGCAGCGGCGTTCTTTTCATCAATCCGCGTTTTAAAGTTAGTCTGTTCTCTGATGAAGGGTGACCGTACGGCGAACCAGCTCTCTACTATCTGATAGTCTCACATTACGCTCAGGCCTGAGCGTAATTCCAAGGCAGTAGTTCATCAATACGATTAATCTTATATGGTCCGCAATTCTGGCAAGTGTGTCAGTCAGCCAGGCTTGCGGGTCAACACTGTTGAGTTTAGCCGTTTCGATCAGTGTATAGGCGATGGCAGCCGACTTTCCGCCGCGCTCAGATCTCATGAATAAGTAATTCTTACGGCCAAGAGCTATGGGTCGCATGGATCGTTCCGCCGCATTGTTATCAAGCTCCAGAAACCCATGATCGAGACAGGGCCGCAGTTTCTTCATGCGGGTCAGAGCATAACGAATGGCCAATCTAGCTGCATTTGTCTGGACTGAAGAAGCTAATGACGGACCACATATCCATATTCTTCTGCACGTCAGCAAAGAAAAGAAGCCTAAGTGTGCTCAGATGGTCCGTAATTGGCTGCAAGACAAGCCGAACCATGAAATTTAATCTAATAGACAGCTCTGGTAATCCTGATGAGCAGATTCAGACACGGGTCCGCTACATTTTGAAACGAGCAGACGACAAGACCCGGCTCTTTTTCAACATCGATACAAAATATGACCTTGGGCCAACCACTGGCAGCAAGGCAATTGGTGAGAACACTAGAAAACGGACTGGCTGTGTCCAATCGTCAGGATGCCGTGACGTATCCGCTGAGATGCTTGAAGCCGCTACAATATCTAACTTGGAGAGATCGTCCCATGACTGTTGCTAAAATAAGAGAAAAACAGTCTCGCAAGGGCTTCAAGCCGGGGCAATCAAACAACCCCAGTGGCCGCCCGTATAGAAGTCGGAATAAATCTACGCTGGCACTTGAAACGCTATTGGAAGGTGAAGGTGAGGCAATCACGCGCAAGACCATCGAGAACGCCTTAAATGGCGATATGACGGCCATCAAGCTGTGCATTGAGATGCTAATACCGTTACGCAAAGACGGTCCAATATGTTTTGATCTTACTGAAATGAAAAGTGCCGATGATAGTGCGAAAGCGATGGCAAGTATACTTCGTACTTTGGCAAACGGAGACATCACACCAAACGAAGCAAGCAGTGTCTCCAGAATAATTGAAGCATATCGCAAAACACTGGAAACAGCAGAGCTTGAAGATCGCCTAGAAGCACTGGAGCAGAAGGTATGAACAGACAAATTGATAAAAGACTAAACGAATTAGAATCTTTGGCGAACCTAACTCAGCTGCCTAAAGTTATAGTTTGGCCTACCGAAATTGAAAAGAAGGTAGACCGTATTATGGCGAGGCTGGATAGCACTGATTTTAGGTTTGGGATGTGGGGACAGATTTTTGATATGGGTGGCCGGCTAGTTGTGGATGAAGTATCTGAACCTAAGTAACTCTCAAGCTAGCTCGTCCTGATGCCTCACGACAGTTGCTCCAAAAACTTAAGAAAACCACGCCCCCTACCCCATAAATTAAAAATTACTTGATCAATCATTCTATTCTAAAGTTAAATAATGATAACCTAACAATAGAGAGATTAACTATGTTTTCACACCGTCAAAAACTGAGAATGTGAATTTAAATCATTAAGTTTGTTGGGAACAATTATGGTAATCAATTATAAAATATCTATTTCATTATTCTTATTAGTATTTTTTGGCTATGCCACATCTTCAAACAAAGTCTCTGCAGATGAAATACTTCAAGTATCAATTAATGAACCAACCAAGCTGATTAAGACTTTTGCTATAGCAGATACAGTATCTTCTTCTCCTAGAATTGTTGAGGTAGATGCAGAAAGTGGCAAGATCATATGGGAATGGGAAATCCCAAACGAGTATTTAAAAAGCCATAATAAATCTAGGCCAATGTGCGCGGGGGCAGGACTTACTTTAGGAAATGACAAGAGCATTAACGCCCTGATTCCACATTTTGGAGTAGTGAATGTAAAAAAAAATGGGGATCATAAAGTATTAATTACAGATGATAATATTGATCATGCCGCACAACATTTAAGTGATGGAAATATTTTATATGCTCGGGGGTTTGTAGATAAATCAGTAGCAAGCTTCGTTATTAAAAATTTGAAAAATGAGACTATATGGGAGTGGAAACCAGCTGATTACTTCCAATCAAAAAAAGATTTTATTATTCCGGGTCAGACTTGTAGGGGCGCATTAAGAAATGCGTCGGAGAATGAGAGAGATTGGGCTCATGCTAATGATGTGGGTGTGCTTGATAATGGAAATTATATTTTATCAATGCGCAACTTTTCACTTTTTGTGGAAGTAAAACCAGATGGCAAAATTATTAGTAAGTACAATAAAATACAAGGAATTCACCAACCTACTCCATATTTGGATGGGTATTTAGCAGCAGATAGAAATTGTGGTGAAGAATCTATAATTGTATTGGCTGCCGACGGAACTCAGAAGAAGTTATTTACGGGTGATTTTTTGTTGGTGAGAGGGATCGAAAGACTTGGTGGCGATCATTTTCTTATTACGAGTGCAACTACTGTTTCAGAAATTTCTCTAGACGGCAAAATTCATTATAAAGCTCATGTCAAAGGCGTTAGCTCAACAGCTGAAATTGGGATAACTAACACTAGGAAGTTATCTAATATTGGATCTTGTGGTCCTAAAACTCTTTACCAAGCTGTTCCAACAGCTCTCAAAAAACAAGAACGATGATTTTCAAGGCAGCGTCAGAATAAACGTAATGATAAATGCTGCGAGTATTCGTTTCATCCCATCAGGATAGGGATGAATGATGTGGAAAGTCTAGACAGCGGATGAGATGGGATTGTCTGAATGTTTGACGTCAGCGCCTATGGGTAATCCGGTTCATTAAATCTTCCCTATTTAACTTAGCTGCTTTAGCACGAGGTTATAACCAAGCTTCACAAAGCCACGTTCTCTAACTTCTTGAGCTTTTTTGATTTCCATAATTTGGTTTTCGGTCAAATCCGCTAATTTATCTGAACCAAAATACTCACAAATCCCCACACTTACCTCTTTATGAATTTCCTCTTCAATCCGCTTCATTTCCTTGGCGGTTCGCTCTGAGAGAAACTGGTCTAAAGTCTGATTATTCATATTCCGTAATTCACCTTATTTTAATCGTTTCTTATGATTATAGGTCAACTTCAAACGCTGAGGTAATCTAACCACTCGCAAAGAGCAGTGAGACGCCAAGAACCAATGCTGTGAGACTGCGTTTCATCGCATCAGGATAGCGACAAACCGAGTAAGGTATCTATTGGTTCGCATTACCAAAGAGAGAACTGATCCGATCACCGCGATCCTTTTTTAGTTCGGGTTGCATCGCAGGTACAGCCAAGGGCCGCTCATCAGTGCGTTTATAAAAGGCTTTATCCAGCAAGGCAGATGCAGAGGTGAGGCGCACTTCTTGTCTGCCTAGTTTCTTAATTCTGACATGCGTTGGCAGAGAGGGTATTTCTAAGATGCCCACGACTTCCCATGTCGATTTTGTAATATCCAACTCGACAAAGAGATCGCCCACCTTCACTTGTTTGCTGGCTTTATTTAACATGAAGTACCCCTATATTGACCAAGTCAACAAATTACGGTGCAAAGGTTAAGGAAAATTAAATCGGGGATGAAGCTGATACATCAAGGAGCCAAACACCGCTATTTCACCCTCCGCTATAGTTTTTGCATCGCTCCTCAGGTCATCTAAGTTGAATATGTTAGAACGGATGCACCCTCCTATCTAATCTAAAAAAGATATTATTTTTTTCATACCTAAAATTTTCTCTGTTGGAATTACGCAATGGAAATTATGTAACCCCTCACCAAACCCATGACGTTTTCCTCCAATATATGTTGCTTTCTCCATGCCTAAATCCACGCAAGATTTATCTGAGACATTTTGTGCACTTTGGTTAATAAGATACCAATAATTTTTTGCTGGAACTGGTCCATGAACAACGATCAAACCATTCTCAATTGAGATGACTTTAGTCTCAGCACAACCCACCAAAATCTGCACGATAAGGATTAATGAACTGTATTCTAAGAAACTCATTCTCTAAATTCCTTGATTCGAATTTTCATGGTCAAATGATTTCTTCATTGAGGTTAGTATCGCCAACATGTCATACGACCAGCCCGCATCCATAGGTTAAATAAAATAGGTCAACTTTGTTTATGGATANTCAGTTTTGCTCAACTTGGCGCTAAAACCGCTGTTTTTACCATTAAGTGGTGACAAAAATGGTGACATGAAATCAATGATGCATATAGAAATGTTATGAGGCATGGGATATAGGTTAAACATTGGCGGAGGGAGCGTCTGCCATTCTTACTCATAACATATTGTATTTACATCATTTTTTATAAGTTATTATATCAGCCCCACATTCAGCCCCACATACTGAATATTTTTCATAGCGCGTGAACCTTGCTCTTAATGGGCTACTGCACTTCTTGATGAAACTTTCCCCTAGCCGGCAGCGAGTTAGACTCCCACTATTGAGGCTCTGAGCCTGTGCACTGCACGTCGACCCCGTTACCCCTAACAGTCTTCCTGTGACGCCACCTCCCGTGTGATGGTTGATATATTTATGCCTTACATTTTCAAACTTAACAGCGATGTAAAGAAAGGGCGACCCCACCCACATGGACTAGAGATATGACCGGGCGGGCTGTATAGGACTGCCTCTCTCACCACAGGATAATTTTCGGAAGGTGTAAAGTTTGGTGGGGCATGGGATGTCTTTGGCTGTCAATATGCCTGTCGGTGCACATTGCTTAAAGCGGACATCGACTTCTGCTTAGGCCCCTCATTGCAGACATTTATTGCCGATGCTGATATAGTCTGCAAATAGCCAGAAGCGGAATTCAGCCTGCGTCCCGTCGCATCCCGCCATCCACATGAATTACCTCGCCTGTGATGTAGCGCGCTAAAGGCGATGCGAGGAACGCAACCAAATTGGCCATATCCCGAGGCTCACCAAAATATCCGATCGGGATGTTTGCTTCTATAAAAGCCTCCCGGTTTTCTTTTGTGGGGTGCAGCCGCTCCAATATCTGCTCGCTATTTATTCGTCCCGGCGGCAACGAGTTGACCGTTATGCCATCTTTAGCGAGTTCACGAGATAGGCCCTTCGCCCAATTATGAAGTGCTGCTTTAGCTGCCGATGCGATGTTTACGCCGGGGGGCTCATTATTTCCAGTGATGTTTATAATCCGACCCCACTTCTGATCACGCATGCCAGGAACGACTTTGTTAGTCATTCGGCGGGCCGAACTGAAATTAAGGTTCATTCCTTCCGCCCATTCTTCGTCGCTGGCGTTCCAATTTACGGGGCGCGACCCGCCCGCATTGTTTACAAGCACGTCTAATCCGCCAAAGTTTTTCTCCATGGCGCCGTAAACAGAGTCGATGCCATCTTGCTGCGTCAAATCCTCGACGAGCACGAGTGGCCTTTGATATCCCGCCTCAACGATTTCCTCGGCTAATTCCCGCAAAAGGCTCTCACGCCGCGCCACGACGGCAACCCGCGCACCTTCTTCGGCAAGGACGGTCGCGATACTGCGCCCGATGCCGCGGCTTGCTCCGGTTACAAGGCAACGCTTTTCTTTCAGTTGAAGGTCCATTCGTTTTCGTCCTAATTACCGTACTTTATGTGTTTCATTAAATTTGTCGAAGTCGTGCATTGCGTATCGCCACCGACAATCGTGGCGGTCATCCGATATGATCATGTGAATTTAACTAGCTGCTTGCCGATTTCGTCTGCTTTTAGCCAAGAGTTGTAGATTATAATTCTTGAATTCTATGTATAAAATTCATGCTCCAATTCATAGTCACTAGACCTAATTGAAATGAAGGGTGCATGACAGAATAAAGTATTTCCATTTTAATGCTTCAAGTCTGCTCGTAGTAACCCTTTGGTTGGAACCATTGCGCAAAAAGATTAGATTAAATAGGGCAAGAGAAAGGATAAGATCAACATGTCTGTATTAATAAGAATTTTCTTTATCGGTCTTTTTGCCGTTCTGTTTACGATGCAGTCTAGTGATGTTTGGGCCAAAAAGGGTAAGGATCGAGTTAAGCGGGATTTTCGCCATGCGGATCAAAATGGGGATGGTCGTCTCAGTCACGAAGAATGGATGCGACGCGGAAACTTTGAACTTTTGGATCAAAATGGTGATGGGTATCTGACTTTGAAAGAAGTCAAAAAAATGTATGAAGGCCATACCGATACGAATTATGTATGGCCGCCTGTTGGGTTTGATCCTGTCATAGAAGATATTGACCCTTCAATTACTCAAGATAAGGTCAGCATTTCAGAACTTTCCGATGAAATGATTTGCGGCCTTGCGCGCCTTAAAAGATGTAAGAATGTTGCGCCCCAAAAAATACGAGGGCTTTTGGAAACGGGAACAGGCCCCGTCTTCTCTGATACTGTAATTTGTCCCGCCGTAGATGACTATTGGGCGATGGATTATGCCAGTAAACGTAATCGTGCGTCTTTCCATGGGGGGGTTGATATTCCCGTTGCGTGGGGCACGCCCATGCGGGTTGTGGCAGCTGGCTCAGTAGTTGCGATATATGAAGCCCATATGTCCAAGCGCGGCAATGAAGTCGTTGTTCGTCATAGCCCTGAACAAACAGGCTTGCCCATGTGGACCTACACGGCTTATGGACATTTGGATAAATTACCGGATTTTAAAATCGGACAACGCTTAAAGATGGGGGACGTGGTCGGCCCCACAGGCAATAGCGGCATCAGCGCACGAGGAGGCAAACAGTCAACATCTAGACGACCTGCAATCCATCTGGCCATGTTCCAAAGCAAGTCTCCCAAATATGCAGAAGTGAATAATACCATCGTACCTGTAGATGGCTATTGGTTGGATCCGCTTGCTTTTTATCGTCAAAAGCCACCATTTAAATCGGAAGATGTCAAAGCTTTGCCCGATGAGGACAAAGGTGTCTATATTCCACTCATGACATCAAACGGACAAACCATACCGACAAAGACAAAACTGATTTGGCCTTATTCTTGTGAAATTAAATAAACCACGATTAATTATTTGAATAATTACGGGAATGACACTCAGTCATCAACTCGTGGAACTCCATGTGCCCATGAATATTTTGATGTTGGGTGCGTGCCTAGTCAAATGTAGACAAAAGACACGTATCAATGTCCGAGTTGGGTCATAAGTGAGCCTTCTTGGTGCGTCAATTTCACTTCCGCTTAGGCCCCCACAACCGGACATTAATTTCAGAAAACCAGATTTCTCGAAAATAGCTTCCGCTTAGCGCACGAAAGCAGTCATAATCCGAACGGTGGATTGATAGCGGCTTTTAGCCAGAAGCAGGCTCATGCCTAACTCCGCGCGAGGTGTATTTAGATGATTAAGTGATAGCAACGAGGATTGCTCCGACGGCGATAAGGGCGACCCCGACCCAATTGCCGAGTGACAATTGTTCCCCCAAAAACATAACGCCGAGAATTGCGACAAAAACTACGCTAAGTTTATCAATCGGCGCTACTTGCGATGCGTTCCCAAGTTTAAGTGCTCGGAAATAACACACCCATGACGCACCCGTCGCCAAGCCTGACAACACGATAAAAACAATACTCTTTTTGGAAAGTGAATTTAGCGGTTGAAATTGATCGGTATAAAATAGGATCGCACCTAGAGCCGCTATAACCACAAATGTGCGAAGAAAAGTAGCAAAATCCGAATTCACATTTTCGATGCCTACTTTAGCGAATATTGCGGTTAACGCCGCAAACACAGCAGCAAGGAAAGCCCAAAATTGCCATGACGTACCTAGCGTTGCCATTTTTTCCCCAATACAAGATAAACCGATTTACCCTACTTTTATTGTGCTCTCTCTTTGAAATGAAAGATAGGGGCATTTCGAGTTTCGAAGATGCTCCCAACTTCACGCTGAAAGCCGTTGCTAGCCGCTAGTTTATTCGCCATTAAATATATCAGGCATTTCTACGGTTGGCTTGTTTTGTCCGCCTTGGGTCATTTGGGGACTTTTTTACATACCCAGATTTAAGTCCGCTTCTGCGTTTTGAGCAGACTTCAACTTGCGCCCACGAGTTTTCAAAAACCCCATAAAAGCTGTCAGCTGAACCTCTCGCCGCATTCAATGAAATCAAAGCCATCAATTCCGGCCCCCTATTGAAGGACGCGGTAGACAGACGCTCTAGCTATGCCAAGTTCCTTGGCAATCTTATGCTGAAAGCGGGCTTCATATTTGATATGAAAGTCGCAACAGGTAAAGACTTGAATTACACACCATATTCCGACGGAATGTTCGACTTAACCCTAGGCGGAAAGAAAATCAGAGACAGGATTTCGGGTGCTGATTTGTTGGCGATAACCAAGTCACTAAGATAACAAACTGCTCATTCATATCGTCGCCATACACGACGACCAGCGCCCTCCGCAGACCAATCGCGGCGTGTTACCCATCCTAGCTGCCTGAGTGCAGTGCCGACGTTCATAGCGTGCGGTTTGGCAGAATAGCGCCCAGACAGCCGCACAACCAGTTCATCCATACTCCAAGGGCGGTTACGCTGTGCCGGGGGCAATGAAGCCATAAGGGCCGTGATCTGATCAGTCAGGGGTGTGTCACACAATACGCGGGAGTCTGCGTTTTGGAATTTTGCCTTAACTTCCTCGCGGCGTAAGTTTGCAGCTTCTGCTTCGACCTTTAATTGGTCTATGTAAGTTTTCATTGCCATGATTTTACCCTTACGACTGGTGGATGGTTTGCAAACTTTTCGACTTTTTTATGTTGTCTAGACGTTATGCCCACCCAAGTGGGCACACGTCGTAAGACGTGGTTGGTTGGCGGTGGGCTTAATCCCTTACTGAGCATGGGTTTCAAGCCCACCGATTGCCCTGATATATGGTGGCCATGAAAAAGTGGGCTTAATCCCTTACTGAGCGTGGCCTCCATGCCCACCAAATCAACCCAAGCTTTCGGCAGCGGGCATGGAATTGGTGGGCTAGATGGTGGGCATGAAATCATTTCATCACCGCGTAAATCTGCTTAACTTGACGTGGAAGCTTAAGCTTTTTGCGTTCGTCGCTAGTTATATTCCGTGTCTCAACAAGCAAATCACTCGACAATTCTTTCATCGCAATGTGTATACTTTCCTTGCTTGCATTGAATGGACCATCCAACCTCGCAAGCTTCACCAACTGGTTCTTAGTCACACCAGTATTGTCTGTAACGTACGCATACAGCTTCTGCTTTAGCTTGTCTTGCCGCGTCTGCACCGCTCCTGATACGGGCGTGCGCGGGGTAAATGGATCCACAGTAATCGTATGAAATTTAGGAACAGGCACCTTCGCTATATATGCACCACCGCCCGCAGGGCCATACGAGTTCTTAGGAACCCCAATACACATGTAGTTCTGGCGAACATGCTCTAGGCCGTATTTTTTCGCGTCATCGTCTGATATAGGAATGATGCCAATCACTTGACGAGCAGCATTTTCAAAGGCTAGAGATCCTGTCGTGAACCCACTATCTACGCCTTGGGCTTTAATATTATGCTTGGCTATATGAGCAGCTATAACTACTGCCGCGCCGGTTTCTGAAACGATTTTGTTGGCTTCGCGAGAAAGGGCTGTAGCCGTATCACTAAGATTAAGATCGCCACTAACAAATCCTTGGAGATGGTCGATAACAATCACCTCTGCCCCAAACGTTTGGGCGGCATCTATCATCTTCTCTGCGAGGCCAGTGCCGCTAGCCTGTCGACCATCGAAACAGGTGAGGCGGGCATCCATGTTCAGACAAGAAATCAAACGTAGGTTATCTGCTGACGCTTCGCGTTCAACGTCAGTCCAGCCGTTTACAGCAGCACCATACTTCCGGTTTAACTCCTCTTGATTTTCTTCAACATTAAATACGATGACCTTACGCTGTTGAATATTAGAGCCGTCATACGGCTTACCTGCTGCTATATGTGAAGCAGCCTTGATGGCGAACGTGGTCTTACCGTTTCCTCCTAATGCAACAAGGAGACTGATTGCCTTCATGGGGAATAGGTGCGCTCCACCATCAATCTGTGGACCAGCAAACTCACGCGCAGGCATCCCCACCGGGTAGTAGATCGGTTTTGCAGCCTCCAAATCAAAAGCTGACAAGGCCTCCCGCTCGTTTGAGTTATTATCAGCCGGTTTTTGCCAAGGAAGCTTGTAGCCGCCCTGTTGTGCTAACTGGATTATTGAACCTATGCGAAACTTCTCTCCCTCATAGATGCTGCGCCGCTTAAGCGCGTCATCGTACTGCCGGTTCACCTCGGCTTCATCATAATTAGAAGCTTTCATGGTGCCGCTCCTTCCACAGTTCGCCACGGCTCCAATGATTGAAAAGGTCACGGCCAGTTTCTCCGTACTCCTGTGCCATCGCGAAGCAGACGCGCATCCAAATTCCGCGTTCCAACCATGGATCGATGTGTTTGAGCATTTCCCGCAAATCGATGAGGCTAAACTGATTTGAGTACATTGCATCAGCCAAAGATGAAGTTTGAGCGGCTGCTGGGCTGGATGGCTGGTGTGCAGACCTTGATGCATTGTGCAACGTCAGGCCCAGCCCACTTATTATGCCCTCATGTGTATATCGGGCGAGGTTGGGGTTTGCCGACAATAGCGTCACATCAACTGGATCGTATTTGTTGTGCTTGAAACCTGGCAGACGCATAACACGTGGCAAATCTTTAACGTTATCGTCAGTGCCGAACTTCGTGGAGATTGCCCCCTGAATTGGAGTGAACTGGTCTAGAGGAAAGCCCTCCACAGTCAGCCAATAGATATGGAAATTTCCCGGCGATGATTGCGCGACCATGTGAGGCGGAAGGGCTTTAATGATTGGTTCGTGATCCGCTCCGTCAGTGTCCGCGAACACCGCACGCACGCGAGTAATATTCTCTTTCGTTTGTCCTCCTTCATTCACGACAACAAATGCGCCAGCACCTTTTGTATTGAGGTTGAGTAGTGCAGGCCGATGATTACCAATAGCGCCGATACGGTTGCCTCGGAGATCAGGAAGCGCTCTCTTCTTCCCATCCTCAAGTACAACATCGTCAAACGTCCTAAAGCAGAATGACGTCGCCGCAGGGTCCAGCATTTTTAGAAATATCTGTGTTTGGATTTGGGGATTGGCTTTGCAAGTATCCATCACGCACCCCCTTTCAAGTAACGACGAACGTCGCCTACATACCAACGTGTCGCGTTAGGACCTACTTTGTGAGGTTGGGATAAACGACCATCATGGACATCACGCCAAATGCTGGCGCGGCTGCGACAGGCAAGCGCACTGATCTCCGATACGTCTATTAAAGCGCCATTGGGAAGATCATCGAACACTGTGATGCGTTCAATGGTGGGGGGCTGAACATTAAATTCTAGAAATTGAGTCATCGCTACATCCTTTTACTGTGATTACAATTCAGTCCCGTTTTGGAACCTATTCCTCCTTAAAAAAGAAAGAACTCATAATCTCAGTCGACGACGACAAACCAAATATGCGCACCCCGTTTCATCCCGTCAAGGGCCGGCACGCTCCACAACATGTTGTAGAGCAGAATTTTACTAATGCATTGATTTTAAAGAAAAGAAAGTTGAAATTAATAACCTGAAATTGATACAATTTTGCCATCATTTGTCTCAATCCCACACACAAACAGCGACCACGCTTCCATCATGTTTCGACGCTGCTCTAGCAGATCAGTAGTGTGATATGCCGCCTCAGTTTGATTTCTGATGGTGTGTGCCAAGGCTCGCTCAGCTAGATCACGGGAGTATCCATTCTCTGACGCCCAGTTCCTGAAGCTGGAGCGCATCCCATGCGCAGTGGCTATGCGCCCCGGTTCACTACTCTCTACATTATGGTCACGCAGGAACTTGGTCAGGATCATATCGCTTGGCACACTCCCACCCGGAGACGGGAACACCAGCGTCGCATGAGCGTTGGCGGTCTTCTGTGCAGTCAGTATCTGTACTGCTCTACCAGATAGGGGCACACGGTGCTCTGTTTTTGCTTTCATTCGCTCCGCTGGAACCGTCCACACACGGGCATCTAGGTCAACCTCAGACCACACCATGGCGCGAACCTCGCCTGATCTGGCAGCGGTCAGGATCAGAAACTCTAGCATTGTTCTGCTTACATTTAGCTTACTGGACCGCAGGTGATCCACGATGAAGTCAGGTATTCGCCGCCACGGCATTGATGGTTGATGCACAACGCGTTCACGCGCTTTGGGTTGCTTGGGTAGTAGTTTAGCTACAACCCCGATTGGGTTCCCGGTAATAAGCTCTTGGGCAGCACACCAATCCATTACGGCACTGCACCGCTGCTTAACTCTTGAGGCCGTCTCTGCTTTATCCAACCATATAGGCCGTAGCGCATCAGCGAAGTCTTTTGCCTTAAGGCTATCAACCTTGCGGCTACCTATATGCGGGAACACATACGTCTCTAATGTGGTGATCCACTGCGCAGCGTGCTTCGAGTTTTTCCAGCCAGATTTGTTATCATCATGGCACTGCCTTGCCGCTTGCTCAAATGTCAAAGCATTGGCTTCCTGTTCACTGATAGCGGCATCAGCCTTGCGGGCATCAATGGGATCTACACCATTGTAGAGTAACTCACGCGCCGCAGCCGCAGCTTTACGGGCGTTTACGATGCTGACCTCTGGGTATGTGCCGAACCCCATATCCCGACGTTTGTTTGTTTGTGGCGAGACAAACCGCATCTCCCACTTGCCGTGGCCTTTGGTCTTGCCCGGATGTAGTCGCAGTCCCGGCACTGTACCATCAGCCACAGATTTGCCGTCTGGCTTGATCTTGCTCGCTTTTAAATCAGTTAGGTTTTTCATATCAGCCCCACACCTAGCCCCACTTTATTTGTGAGCTTCGATGATACGCCATGAGACGGCATAATCCAAACTTGTTGTATTACAACGTGTTGTAGAGGGCGTGGCTTAAAAATTGGCTGACTATAAAGGGGCTCTGGCGGAGGGAGCGGGATTCGAACCCGCGATACGGTTTCCCGCATACACGCTTTCCAAGCGTGCGCCTTCAGCCACTCGGCCACCCCTCCGCAAGACCTGACGATCGAGCGGAAACTAGCCGAGCAAACGCCGCCCCGCAAGAGCGATTGAGAAATCTTTGCAAAGTCAAAAATTTTGCCCACATAATTAATAGTTATTAACAAATTCAGGCGATTATGCAGGCATGAGAACTATTTTCTTTTTGGGCTGGTTTTTAATGCTCTGCGCCTTTACGGCAGCGGGAGCAGAAACCATTGCGCGGACGCTCCCGGGGGGTGCCGGCTGGGTACTATCGACGTCAGAATTATGGCGCGCACTCTGGCCAAGCGCCTACGTGCTTGCAGAAGTGCGATTAGGTCATGCCATCCCCTGGTTATGGGATCCCGTTATGACGTGGTTCTTAAGCCCGCCTGCGTGGGCCCTGTTTGGTGTACCGGGCGTTATCCTCGCCTGGACATGTCGTTCAAATCGCGTCTTGAGCCCTGCTCAGGAAGAAGAAATGCGCGAACACGAAGCATCACTATTTCTATATGATGAATTGGTGAGTGAAGCTCGAAAATGGGCGCGCGATGAAGGTTGGAACCCTGATGAAGACGATCAACTCCCGTCCTACGAACTCATCGACCTATTTGAAAAAGAAAATAACAATGATGGGTTTGATGCAGCTGCTGACCCGTTACCGGAATTCGTCAAGCCGTTTAAGCGTTAATCGCCCGATGTCTTGAGCGCTGCCAGGAAAGCAGATTGTGGGATTTCCACGTTGCCAATCTGGCGCATCCGCTTTTTACCCTTCTTTTGTTTTTCCAAAAGCTTTTTCTTTCGCGTGATATCGCCGCCGTAACACTTAGCGGTAACGTCCTTACGCATCGCACTGACCGTTTCGCGCGCAATAACTTTGCCGCCAATGGCCGCCTGGATCGCAATCTTGAACAATTGCCGCGGAATCAGATCTTTGAGCTTTTCACAGACCTGACGGCCACGCGCTTCTGCATGCGTTCGGTGCGCAATAAAGGCCAGCGCATCAACTTGCTCAGCATTCACCAAAATCGAGATTTTCGAGAGATCACCCTCGGCATATCCAATCAATTCGTAGTCAAAACTCGCATAGCCACGCGACACAGATTTTAACCGGTCATAGAAATCAAAAACGACTTCGTTCAATGGCAACGTGTAGACGACCATGGCGCGATTGCCGACATACGTCAGTTCTTGCTGCACACCGCGGCGTTCTTCACACAAACTCAGGACCGAGCCTAAATACTCATCCGGCACCATGATCGCAGCCTTGATCAACGGCTCTTCGATGAAGTCGATTGATACAGGATCAGGCATATCGACTGGATTATGAAGTTCCTTCATCGTGCCATCGGTCATATGAACTTTGTAGACAACACTCGGGCTTGTTGTGATCAGATCGAGATCAAACTCTCGCTCGAGCCTTTCCTGCACAATTTCAAGATGCAGCAAGCCTAAGAAACCACAACGATACCCAAAGCCTAGAGCGGCAGAACTTTCAGCTTCATAATGGAAGCTGGCGTCGTTCAAGTGCAGCTTTGCCAATGCCTCGCGCAGGTCTTCGTATTCAGACGTATCGGTTGGAAACAGGCCACAGAACACAACAGGGATTGACGGTTTAAACCCTGTCAGCGGCTCAGCCGTTGGGCGCTTGTCCTCGGTGATGGTGTCGCCAACAGACGTATCGGCGACCGTCTTAATCGCCGCTGTCATATAGCCAACTTCACCCGGTCCGAGGAAATCTATTTTTGTCGGTTTTGGCGTAAAGACGCCAACCTGATCCGATTGATGGATCGATCCTTCCTGCATCAACTTAAGACGCATGCCACGTTTCAACGTGCCTTCGTAAACACGCACGAGTGTCATCACGCCCAGATAGGCGTCGTACCAACTATCAACCAAGAGCGCTTTAAGCGGCGCTGTTGGATCACCCTTTGGGGGTGGCATTTTAGTGACAATGGCTTCGAGTACGTCTGGCACACCCATGCCCGTCTTGGCAGAAATCAACAATGCATCAGACGTGTCGATCCCGATCACATCATCGATCTGTTCTTTAACGCGCTCCGGCTCCGCTGCGGGGAGGTCCGCCTTGTTCAGAACAGGAATAATCTCGAGATCGTTCTCAATCGCCAGATAAACGTTGGCCAGTGTTTGCGCCTCAACACCCTGTGTCGCATCAACAACCAAAAGCGCCCCTTCACAGGCAGCCAACGACCGGCTGACTTCATATGAGAAGTCCACATGGCCCGGTGTGTCGATAAGATTGAGGATATACTCTTCGCCATCAGCGGCTTTGTACTTAAGACGCACAGTCTGTGCTTTGATGGTGATCCCGCGCTCACGCTCAATATCCATATTGTCGAGCACTTGCTCTTTCATCTCACGTTCCATCAACCCGCCACAGACTTGAATAAGTCTATCGGCGAGAGTCGACTTCCCATGATCGATATGGGCGATAATTGCAAAGTTACGGATTTTTGAAATATTTGTCATTGCGCGGGTATGTAGCACCCGCTCGGGCACTTTTCCATCCTTATCGCGTCATCACATGTCGCCGAGTTGCAATGATGCGAAATCAAGCTGTCGTTCCGCCAATAAACGGCGATACTCGACGGGGTCAAATTGATACCCACAGACCATGCAACCAATATTCGCTGTGTCGAATGTATCCGTCAAAATACCGTCTATTGTATTTTGCGCTTCACTACATTGTGGGCATTGAACGGGCACAATATCTGCACTTTTCAGCGTATCACCCTTAACGTCACTCATCATTATCCCTTTACGCCACAGGCTTTTGACGCCGCCCGGTAAGCCGCTGTGAACCCGCTTAAGGAAAATGTGTCGACAGTTAACGTGCCACGGCCTGATTTACCCTGGACCGTCAAATTTTGCCCCCGGATCATACTTTTAACCAGGGGTCCGTCTTCGAATGCAAACGCAAGTCCGCCATCTGCGAACATGGCATGGGAAGCGCCGCCAATTTTGGCCGTAATTTTACCTTTTTTCTCATAGATATACCCAGCCTCTAGGCTCACAAAACCTGACATTTTATCGGCGGGTCTGTGCGATACGAGCAAAAATACATCGCCGCGACGGGTGTATTTGCCTTCAGATTTGGTAGGGGCACTGGCCGCATAGCATACTTTCGCACCGCCATCGTTGCGGGCATGAGCTTCCCAAGCCTCAAACTTGCCAAGGAATTCAGCATGAGCAGGTGCCCCGCTTAGCGTTATTGCCAGCAAACTCAAAAATAGGACGACCGTTGGTCTGAAAAGTACCTCAGTATTCATACCTATCGTGATATACCGGACACCCTTGACTTCGCAAGGGCCGATATACACTTGTTTGATAAATTAATGAAAGTTCATCCTTTGATTACTGATCCTCTTATTTGTGACGTGACGCGAGGCACTATGGTTGAGAGCCGCCATCGCGTTCATGCGATGATTTGCGATAGCTCTGGCCCCCTCAAAACCTGGGGTGATCCTGACCTTATGTTTTACCCCCGTTCAGCCATTAAATTCATGCAGGGCCTGCCACTAGTAGAAAGTGGTGCCGCCAATGCCCACAGCATTGCTGAGAACGAGCTGGCGCTCGCATGTGCATCGCATTCCGGCACCGCAGAACATGTCTCGACCGTCGCAAATTGGCTGCAAAGGCTAGGGCTGGGCGTCGATAATTTAGGATGTGGGGCGCATTTGCCATATGACATCAAGGCGGCCCACGATATCGTGCGCGCTGGTGCTGAGCCTACCAGGTTAAACAATAATTGCTCTGGTAAACATGCGGGCTTCTTGACCACTGCACTGCATTTAAATGAGCCTATAGAGGGATATCTTGATCCTGATCACCCCGTTCAAAAGCGCCTGTTTGATATATTAGAGCGTTTTGGCGACGAAAGCCTCGCAGATACCGGACGCGGTCAGGATGGCTGCGGCATTCCTGTCTATGGCATGACGCTTCGTGCGCTTGCAAAGGCCGCTCAGAAAATGTCTGAACCAAAAGGCTTCGGAGAATCCCGCGGCGATGCAGCAACGCGCATCATCAAGGCTGTGACGACACATCCTTATATGGTTGGCGGGCCCGGGCGTTTCGATACAGATGTCATGACGGCTCTAGGCGGCACGGTTGCCACCAAAGGCGGCGCAGAGGGCGTTCATGTCGCGATTGTCCCCGGCAAAGGCTTAGGCATAGCACTCAAGACTGAAGACGGTGAAAAACGCGCTGGCGATATCGCAATGGGATGGCTGCTTATGGAAGCGGGCCTCATACCAACGTCAGTACAAGAAACCATCGCGGCACACATGAAACCAACATTACGAAATGCAGTCGGCGATGCTGTCAGCACGATCAAGATTGCTCATTGAGGGCTGAATAAAGGGGGGGGGGAGGAATTTTGCGTACAGGACTGCTCAGGATCCTGTTATACGTCGCGTGTGTCGCGGCAATCGTTATTCTTGCGCAATTTTTTGTCGAACTCCGGCATGCTGAGAATGATCAGATACGTGTTGAGTTCGACGCGTGGACGGCAAAATTCACCCAGGAAGTCCAAAACAGTGTTTCAATTGCAATGCATAATGCGCTGAGTGTGAGCGCTTTTTTCGAATCAACAAATGATGTTACTGAAATTGAATTTTCACGATTCATCCTCCGGTCAGATTTTTTACTGGGCCAACATCCGTCAGAGCAATCGTAGCAACTCCACTATTATCAAAAGAAGAATTACCTGCTTTTAACGCCGCTTTGAAGGCTCGAGGACATGAACGTAGCAAGCTCGGGTATGTACCTTTTCAAATTCAGGAAGTCGAAGGTAGAGAGAGTTATGCACCAGCCGTTTATGTTGAGTCTTTAGCAGGCCGAGACGGTATTCTCGGATATGACATTGCCACCAGTCCAGAAAGAATGAGCACCGCCCGCTCCTCCTTGATACTCGCCCAACCGCATGTAACCCCGCCCGTTGTATTGTCTCAAAACAAAGGAAAAAGCACTCCAAGTGTCATCATCTTTACTGCTGTGAAAAGTGGTGGAGATATGGGGCTGCGGCCATATAAAAATGAGATCGATGATCGCACAACATTTATCGGTATAAGCTATTCTCCATCGGCGGCTATAGAAAGCATGATGAGTCCAAATCCATCAGACGATCACTTTACGATACATATTGCTTACATAACGGGTTCTGAGCCCATTACAATTTATGGGTTTTCGCAAAATCGTAGCGAAGATACGCCTGCGAAATCTTATCAATTGGTGTTTGGTAGCCGTGTCTGGTCGCTCGATTTCACATCGACCAGAATGATCAACGAACATCGAGATTCCAATGACTACATCTTTTTAGTGGCGGTTGGTATTCTCCTCATTCTCGCACTCACATTTGCCCTGGACCGTCTTGTCTCGGGTCGGGGCGCTCTTGAAACTCAGGTTAATGATCGTACCGAACAGTTGCATTCGATGAATGAAATGCTGCAAGTATCTGTGGCGAAGGCGAGCGCTGAGAGCGATGTGAAGTCCCTTTTTTTCGCCCATATGAGCCATGAACTGCGCACCCCTTTAAACGCTGTCATTGGGTACGCACAGATGTTGAAAAGCCAACTCTATGGAGACTTGGGTGACGAGCGATATTTGGAATACGCTGAAACTATTGAAGATGCTGGAAATATTCAGCTTCAATTAATTGAAGATATTCTAGCGCTCATCGCGCTGCAGGGCGGCACAAGAGAGTTGGAACGCGAACCTGTTGACCTGGATGCGGTTGCCCATAAATGCGTCGAGCTTGTTAAGCAACTATCTGACGAAAATGATCTGACCCTACAAATAATTTCAATGTTAGGTGAAGAACCGTTCCTCGGAGACGAACGTTCAATACAACAAATCATCATCAATTTGTTATCGAATGCGATAAAGTTCACACCGCCGCAGGGCCGCATTACCATCCGGTTATCGCGAGATAATCTTGGCGTCACCATAATTGCCGTCGAGGACACTGGTGTCGGTATCGAAGCAAAATACATTGATCAAGTCCTGCAACTGTTTGGTCAGGCAAACGTGAACCATTACAATGCACATGAAGGTGTCGGACTTGGTTTATCTATTGTTACAGGGCTTACAGAAGCCAGCGGCGGCCGCATTCGTATTGAAAGCGAGCCGGGCAAAGGCACAACTGTTATTATTGAATTTCCACCCAACGCTTAAGGCAAGCTGAAGAAGCCCTTAATCATTATAAGATTGTGGCGTCGGTTCGCGGTATGCCTCAACATCCGTACGGAATTTTGGGCCGCCATGGCTTGGTGGCTTTAACAATTCTGTCGGCCCACCAGCGCGAACGGGTCTGGGCGCAAACCGGCCCATAGACTGAACACGGTCATACATCACTAGCGCACCGGCAATGCCGACGTTAATACAGAACTTGGTTGGAATTTTGAGGATATGATCACATTTCTCAAGCATTTCTGGCGATAATTCGCCGCGCTCGGGGCCTAAAACATACGCTGCCTGCGTTGGATGACGAAAGCTTGGCAGTTCAACAGATTCGTCGAGCAACTCAACACCAACCAGCTGACAATCGCTTGGCAGCATCATCGACCCCACGTCTGGAAAACCATAAAACGGCAAGTGAGCGAGTGAGTCAGACGTATCTGACCGCTGTCCACCTCGCCGGGTGTAATTCGCATTCACGGTAAACACAAAACTCGCATCAAACGCATGTGCTGAGCGAAACAAATTGCCGACATTCATCTCTTTAGAAATGCCTTCGACACCGATACCAAAAAATCCACGCATTTTTTCAACTTTCGCATGCCGCGCCTTGGGTTTTCTTCGCGGCTCATCTATCATATTCGCATACCCATGATGCAATGGAATGAGAAAAACCATATGGGTCACATCATTTCAAGTAGGAGCTTTCTGAATGCGTGCCGTAGTTTGCCAGGAATTTAATAGCGACCAGCCTTTAAGTGTCGGAGATCTGCCCTCTCCAGACCTGCCATCAGGCTTTGTCCGCATTGCGGTGCGGGCGTGTGGCGTTAACTTTGCCGACACCTTAATGGTCAAAGGACAGTACCAGGTTAAGCCGCAACTCCCGTTTGCACCCGGCTTAGAAGTTTCTGGATTTATTACCGAAGTATCTTCAGATGTGACGGGTTTCACCGTCGGTGACCGTGTCATGGCATGTGTAGATTTTGGCGGATACGCCGAAGAAGCCGTCGCGCGTGCGTCGGATACCTATGTCATTCCCACCAACATGACATTTGTTGAGGCTGCTGGATTTTCAATCGTTTATGGCACCTCGCACATTGGCCTGGTCAACAAGCTTAAAATTCAACCCGGCGAGACTTTGCTCGTACACGGCGCCGCCGGCGGCGTTGGATTAACAGCCGTTGAAATTGGCAAGGCTTTGGGGGCTCGGGTCATCGCGACCGCGGGGGGCGCTGACAAACTGGCCATTGCAAAACAGTATGGCGCTGACGACCTGATCGATTACCGCAGTGAAGATATTCGCGAGCGGGTGAAAGCTCTGACCGACGGCCGAGGCGCTGATGCCGTCTACGATCCTGTCGGTGGCTCTGCATTTGATGCAAGTTTACGGGCAACCATTCCGGGTGGAAGAATTCTTGTCTTAGGCTTTGCAAGCGGGACCGTGCCACAAATTCCAGCAAACATTCTGTTGGTAAAGAACCTGTCCGTCATTGGCTACTATTGGGGCGCGCACCGAAAGCTTGACCCAAGCCTGATCACCAATTCATTTGCAGAATTATTGGACTGGTTCAAAGCAGGAAAAATAAAGCCACATGTGTCCCACGTTTTCCCAATGGAAGACGTTAATATCGCCCATGAAACGCTGACTTCACGTAAATCCACAGGCAAAGTTGTCATCATTACGGGTGATGGTGCAAAGGACAAATAAGTGACCAATACTTCCACAAGGCAGCAGTCGTACGTTCAATGAAGATCACAACAAAGCTGACAATTTGTTTCGTTATTTTGACCGTGCTGCCTTTGGCAGCTGCGTCGTTTATGTATTTGCGCTCAACGAACGAGTTCAGCCTTGAAATGGCAGAGCGCGGCAAGACATTGCTGTCGGACCGCCTGACCCGCGAGTTACGGCGCGTGACAGAGCAAGGCGCTATAACACTGGTCACTGAACAGAAACAGATGGACCGTGCTGTCCGCGCGTTTGCATCAAACGTCACAGAACGCATGACTGTTTCTGTTTCAGAATTGAGCGAGACCGCGGACCTTGGAGAGTTCTTACTGCACGATCAAAATCTTCAGGGCAGCCAGACTGAACTGCCGATCGATTTATATAAAATGGGGTCCTTCATTGCGGCCGATTCTGCAAAGGATCAAATTGCAGGCACATTGTATCGCCTCATTGGCATCACCGACGTTGCACGAACCGTCTATCAGAGAAACCGCACTTTCGTTGATTCTATTTCCGTCTCGTTTGAAAGTGGCCTGACGTTATCTTACCCAGCTGGCGTTACCACAGGGAAACAAGATCCGCGTGAGAGTGATTGGTATTTTAGGACAATTGAACGGGGTGCCACATCATGGTTTACAAAAGGCGAGGCTGTAAATCGACGCTCTGTGACGACACCGGTTCAAACATCAAGCGGTCAAATTGTTGGTGTTGCGCGCATTACAATTCGTACCGATGCACTTTTGACAAAATCAATTAATCCAACTCATCTGCCCCCCGAAGCATCCGCGTACTTGATTGCCGTGCCAGACGATGAACCACAACTGCTGCCAAACGAAGTTGCTGTGCTTGAAGCGAATACAGGCAACTGGCGTGTCCATGACCTTATGAGGCCAATGTTACTGGATGGCGACGATGCCTGGCTCAAGGTCGCAAGTGACATCAGAAGTGGCGTCCCTGGCATGGAATTCGTCACACGAAGTGGCGTCCGCGAAGCATGGTCCTTTGGCCCGCTTGGTCGAACCGAAGACGTCGCATGGCATCTCGCCGCAACGTTCCCCGAGCAGGTGATTACGAGCGCTCAAGACCAGGCCGAAGCTATTGTCAGAGCATCGTACCAGGCCCAACTCAGGAATGCTGTGATCTTTGCCGTCTTCGCCGGAATCAGTGCCATTGGCTTGGCAATTTATGGTGCAAGAACGTTGACCAAACCAATCCGCCAATTACACGCAGCCGCTACGCAATTGGAAACCGGCGACTTCAGTACGCGCGTAGATGACACATCCAGTGACGAACTTGGTGATCTTGCACGGGAATTTAATCGCCTCGTGCCAGCGCTCGAAGAGCAAGTGCGCGTCAAGCGTGACTTACTCGCCGCACAGGAAATCCAGCAACATTTTGTCCCAAGCTCAGCACCCGCAATAGATGGCTTCGATATCGCAAGCACAACGATCTATTGCGACGAGATTGGTGGTGATTATCAGGATTTCATTCCGATGGACGATGAGCGAATCGCCGCCATCATCGGAGATGTTACAGGTCATGGGATTAGCGCGGCACTGTTAATGGTAACAGCACGGGCAATGATCCGGACCTATACAGATTTCGCCTCATCACCTGCTGATTTATTTGATTCCGTTAATCGCCAGTTGTGCGAAGATAGTTCCGGCGGTCGGTCTCTTACACTTTTCCAATTATTGCTAACGCCGGGGCAACACCGGTTTACCTGGATTTCAGCAGGGCATGAGCCCGCACTTGTGTACGATATTGATTCAAACGCATTCACCGCGCTGGATGGTGAAGATATCCCCCTTGGCGTTGATCAGTCATGGTCCTTTAGAAATATGTCCGGCACGTTCCCAAAGAATGGCATTCTCATCGCTTATACAGACGGTATTTGCGAAGCATCGAATGCGGCAGGCGAGGCATATGGCCTTGATCGGTTGAAGGCGACTGTCGAGGTATCCAAGTCACATAGCAGCCAAGCTATCTCTGAAGCGCTTCTAAAAGACCTAGAAACGTTTCGCGGCGCGATACCCGTTAAAGATGATGTATCGCTATTGGTTGTGAAAACATCTTAAAGACGCCACACTTTTAGCCCGTAATCTAGAACCTCATTCGATCACACTATTAATCTTGGAGAATTCATATTCGCACTAAATTTTTACGATTCGGTATTCTGGCATTTGCACTCGTTGCCGTTGCGAGCCTTTCCGCCTGTTCACCAGAAGTCGGATCCAAAGAATGGTGCGCTGACCTCAAAGAGAAGCCTAAAGGTGACTGGTCAGCAAACGAAGCTGCTGATTTCGCCAAACACTGCATCCTGTAAAGACTGTGACGAGGCTAGATTTATCCAGCCTCGGTCTCGCGGATATAAATCATTAAATCGAGTGGCGGCGGATCAGCTGGCACTTGCGTTAAAAGGGCATGGACCTGGCCCCGGTGATGCGTTGCGTGATTGAACATGTGCGCCAGAATAAGCCGCCTTGGGTCTTTACCCGTGAACCCAATCAAAGATGAATACGTCACTTTTTCATCAAGACTTTTTTCATCAAAGCTATCTGTGAAGTCGATAAGGATATCGTCTTCTACCATGCGCTCGCTTACAAATGCCTCTCGGTCATCTGTCACAATGATGTCCAGACGGTCCGCCGGGTGGGGATTGCCTTCAACGCGGCCCCGCCAAATCCGGTCGACCAAAAGAATATGATTGAGGCCGCCGTGAATGGAACCAAAGAAGGCCTCGCGCTTGGCCATGTAGGCGTCATCACTAATATCCATGATCGCCGTGTTCAGCTTTGCGTTCGCCCACTTATTATAGCGCACCATCATCCGTAAATATTCAAGCATTGATCTATCCTCTTTCCGTACATCCTAAGTATTTCAGAAAATCTGGCGCATAAAAAAAAGAGCGACCCCGCTTGGAAAAAGGTCGCTCTCTCTACAACTCATTGATCTTAGAGTTAGGCGCGCCAGAACGGTTTTGCGCTCTCACGTGCACCATCTTCAGGGGTCATACCCATGTCATCAAGCCGCTGCCATTCAATATGGCCAAGCATTTGGCGAGATTCGATACGCTGGCCCCACGTATGGAGCACATCCAGTCCACGCTCAGGCAGCACAAACACAGCAATCATGCTGGCTTTGAATAACTCGCGGCCAACGCCGGTTGCTGCAGGAAACATTTTCATAATACTGGTCATTTGTTTTCTCCTCGTCGGAGCCAGCTGAACAATTTCAGTATGGCGTCGATGAACAAATAAATACCCGCTATCTCGCATATCAACAAACGACATTAATTTATATAATCATTAGAAAATATTATCCGAATGCTACGAGAACAATATATATTTCTTCTTATATCAATTAGTTAGGTGATTATCGCATCATATATAAGATATAAATAAATAATTAAACCTTATGAAAAATGTTGGTATTTATGTCCCGTCGCCTGCCCTCCCTCAATGCTCTCTGCGCTTTTGAAGCGGCTGCGCGTCATCTCAGCTTCACCCGAGCTGCGGATGAACTGAATGTCACGCAGGCTGCTGTCTCGCATCAAATTAAGTCCCTCGAAGAACAGATTGGCTTGATCCTTTTCCTGCGCTGGAACCGACAGCATATATTGACCGATGCCGGACAGACATTATTGCCAGAACTCACAGATGCGTTTGATTCGATGGATGCCGCGTTAAGCCGTGTAAAACGACGCGATCAATCCGGCATCCTGACAATTGCAACAATGGACAGCCTTGCCGCAACGTGGCTCATGCCGCGGATGGTCCGGTTCCGCAAACTCAATCCAGACATCGACATCCGCTTGGCGAGCTCTAATGCCATTGCCGATTATGACCGCAATGGGATTGATATCGGTGTGCGCAATGGGATGGGTAATTGGCCCGGACTTATTAGCGAAGAACTTATGCGTGAAGATATCTTCCCGGTTTGTGCCCCAGAATTGCTGACGCAAGGCAATGGCTTAAAAAAGCCTTCAGACCTTCGCCATCACACACTTACCCATGACGACATGATCCAAGATTGGACCATGTGGCTGCAAGAAGCAGGTCTTAACGATATCGACCCAACGCGAGGACCCGGCTACACCCATGCAAACTTGGTGATACAGGCTGCAATGGCGGGTGACGGCGTCGCTTTGGGGCGTGGCCTTTTGGTTGCTGACTATATTGATGCCGGTAAGCTTGTAGCACCTTTTGATCTCGCGCTCACAGCGTAGTATAGCTATCATGTCGCGGTCACTGAAACGAACATTGATCGCCCAAAAGTCCGCGCCTTTCGTGATTGGCTCATAGTCGAAGCCAAAGAATCAGCATCAAGACTGGCGACGAAACGCCGCTTGGAGAAAAATTCATGAGTAACCCATTCATCTTGGCCATTCGAAACAACCCCGATCAATTTCTTGGTGAAATGGAATCGTCAGAACTCAGGGCCATCACCGAAGCCTGCGTCGAACAGCTCGTCAAACGCGCCAAGTCTGGCGACAGCACGGCGCCGAGTGCACTTCAGGCAATGTACCGGTCTATTGCCAACGTTGAAATCTAGGGCAAAACCAACACGACAGGTCGCTAGACTTTAAGCTCGGCCAGATCCTCAAACAGCTTCAATGCATCAGGGTTCGCCAGCGCCTCTTTATTCTTGATTGGGCGGCCGTGTACGATATCGCGAACAGCAAGTTCGGTGATCTTTCCAGACTTTGTGCGCGGTATATCTTTAACAGCAATGACTTTTGCCGGCACGTGACGTGGCGTGCAATTGTCTCGCACCTGTTTACGTATCTTCGCAATCAGCTCGTCATCCAGTTCATAGCCGTCCCGAACAATGACAAACAGGATAACCCGCACGTCATTGTCCCACTCCTGACCAATCACAATGGTTTCCTGAACTTCCGCAAGCTTCTCAACTTGGCGGTAGATCTCCGCCGTGCCGATCCGCACACCACCCGGATTCAACGTTGCATCAGATCGCCCAAAGATGACGATGCCATCATGTTCCGTCAGCATTACATAATCGCCATGTGTCCAGATATTTGGAAACATCTCGAAATACGCCGCCTTAAAGCGTGCATCACCTGGATCATCAAGAAACTCAATCGGCACTGTTGGGAACGGTTTTGTACAAACCAGTTCACCTTTTTTGCCTTGGACGGGCTGCCCTTCTTCATCGAAGACATTAGCGGCCATGCCAAGAAAGCGTGCCTGAATCTCACCGCGCCATACCGGACGTGTGACGTCACCTCCACAAAAACATCCCATGATATCGGTGCCGCCCGAGAACGAAACCAGATGAATATCCGTTTTCACCGCATCATAAACGTAATCAAACCCCTCGGGGGCCAAAGGCGATCCAGTTGAACAGAACATGCGGATCGATGATAAATCGTGGGTATCACGAGGTCGGAGTTCTGCTTTGTTCAGCGCATCGACAAACTTGGCCGATGTGCCAAACAGCGTCATTTTTTCTTCGTCAGCAAAAGTGAACAAGGTCTCGCCTGTCGGATAGAACGGCGATCCATCATACAGTAACAACGTGGCACCCCATGCCAGATTGGTGACCAACCAATTCCACATCATCCAACCGCATGTGGTGAAAAAGAACACCCGATCATCTTTGCGGATATCGCAATGCAGTGGCTGTTCCGTCGCATGCTTCAATAACGCGCCACCTTGCGAATGGACGATGCATTTTGGCGCACCCGTGGTACCGCTCGAGAACATAATATACAGAGGGTGATCAAACGGCAGTTGGCGAAACGCGATGTCGCTAGGGACAAGCCCTGCTGCAGCCTCTTCGTACGTCATGGCATTCGTTAATAGACCGACGTCTGCAGCCTGGTCCCCGTAGGGAAACAAAATTGTTTTTGTGATGCTTGGCAGTTGGTTTGCGATCCCGGCTGTCTTTGCGCGTACATCATGGCGCTTGCCATTATACCAATACCCATCAGTGCAGAATAAGACTTTTGGGGTGATCTGCCTGAACCGGTCTAACACGCCCTGCTCACCAAAGTCTGGCGAGCATGATGACCACACAGCCCCCAATGCATTCGTTGCCATCATCGCAATAATTGTTTCCGGCATATTCGGCAAATACCCGGCAACCCGGTCACCTTCAGCAACACCAAGGTTGGCCAGAATTTGTGTCGTTACGGATACTTGTTCAAAGACTTCTTTAAACGTCAGTCGCCGGATAATTTTATTTTCGCCGTTGAACACCATGGCTTCGCCGTCATCGCGACGTTTCAGCAAATTCTCAGCAAAGTTCAGTCGGGCATCTGGGAACCATTTCGCACCAGGCATCTTGTTGCCATCGGCCAAAATACGTGCACCACGGGTCTCAGCGATGATGTCGCTATAGTCCCACACTGAGGTCCAGAATTTTTCAAGCTCGGTCACTGAAAAATTCCAAAGCTCACTGGAATCTTTCAACTCAACGCTCCATTGCTTTTCAATGTGGTGGCGGATTTCTGTCATCCGTGCGCCGTCTATCTGGTCTTGCGTGGGCTGCCAAAGTGGTGTGGTCAATATTTCCTCCTCAAGATGAGCCATCATTAATACGTGGCTTTTCTGTCGACTTTCGATTTAAGAATGCGCGAGCTTTGTTGCGATGTTGATCTGTCACATGTCCTTGAACAGATCGCCACGCCGCCCAGAATACCGCTGCATCATCAGTGAAACCCAGCATTGCAATAAAATCCGGTATCACGTCGATCGGCACAATGAAATATGCCAATGCCGCCATCAAGGTTATCCGGACACGGCCCGGTGTCGCATCATCTGTTGCGCAATAGTATGCGGCAACGGCTTCGTCTGTAAAAGGGATACGCCCTAAAGTACGATGCGCCTTCTCAATAAAGCCTTCGGCGACGACCTTCTCATTTTCTTCCGGTGTCCGGCTCACGTTGTCGCTCACTCAATCTCTTGCTACACATTTAAATCGATTAATAGAAAGAATACGAAGATGGACGTCTCAGGTCACGCAGCGATCGTCACAGGTGGTGCATCCGGACTTGGCGCTACCACAGCACAAGCCTTAGCAGCAAATGGTGCCAAGGTCGCGATTTTTGATCTGAATATGAATGCCGCACAAAAAATGGCAGACGAAATCGGCGGGATTGCTGTCAGCTGTGACGTGTCGAGTGCAGAAAGTGCCGAAGCCGCCGTCGCCGAGGCCCGTGAAAAACACGGCCCAGCGCGTATCCTCGTCAGTTGCGCCGGAATTGCGCCGCCCAAGAAAATTGTCGGACGAGATGGCGCGCAGCCTCTAGAGACATTCGCCAAAGTCATTAACATCAATCTGATTGGCTCGTTCAATCTCATGCGCCTTGCCGCCGCAGACATGCAGGCACTCGATGCACTCGAGACTGCTGAACGCGGCGTCATCATCAACACAGCGTCCATCGCTGCCTTTGATGGCCAGATTGGCCAGGCCGCCTATGCCGCGTCCAAAGGTGGTGTTACATCCATGACATTACCTGTGGCCCGCGAGCTCGCCAAAAGCGGGGTGCGGGTTTTAGCCATCGCCCCGGCATCTTTGGCACGCCCATGCTATATGGCCTGCCAGACGACGTTCAAAAAGCGCTTGGCGATAGTGTCCCGTTTCCGTCCCGGCTTGGTGATCCTGACGAATATGCCAAGCTCGCAATGCATATGATCGACAATGTCATGATGAACGGCGAAGTCGTTCGCCTGGATGGCGCGCTTCGAATGGCGCCTCAATGATCAAAGCCCTCATACCCCCTTTATTCATCGGTCTCATCGGCGCCGCAGCCAACGCCCAAACCGCCGATTATAATTATAAGCCAAAACCAGCGCTTACGGTGCTGGCGATGTTCGTGTGAAGGCGGATTCCTGGGTCTATCCCTGAACTGCTGTTGGACGTTTTAACAAAGCCGGGCGCGGTCACTGCATAGCAACCGTCGTTGCCCCTAAAATTGTCGTGACGTCAGCGCACTGCCTGATCAACCGAAATACGGGCGGGTATATGCCCCCAGAGAGTTTGCATTTTGTCGCAGGCTGGGACCGCGGTGAGTACATTTTCCATTCCGTCGCCGCTGAAATTCATCCCGCACCCGGTCATGATCCGTTACGTAAATCAACGGTCCATGCTGTTGTCTATGACTGGGCACTCATCGTGTTGGAAGACGACCCAAGCCCGACTACCGGCATTGTCCGCCCTGCCGCTTATACCGAAGATATTTTCTGGAAGCTCCGTAAAGCGAAAACCGTTTTTACTCAGGCAGGGTTCAGTGGTGACCGTGGCCAAGTACTGACGGCGCATCCTGCATGCCTAATGCTTGGGTTTACCAAAGGCCTCAAAATTGCAGAGTATCAGTGCCAAGCCGTTCCCGGCGACAGTGGCTCGCCTATCGTATTTTCGGATGGAAAAGAATACCGATTGGCGGTGGTGCACGCTGCCCACACAAAGAATCGCCTTGGCGGCAAAGGGTTTGCGGTGCCGAGCTCATTATTTCTAAAAATGCTTGAGACGCTCAGCAAAAAAGTCGCAGCGCAATAGCCCCCTAAATAGAAGCGGCCACTTTATCCATGAACTTGGCCATCTCAATATCCAATGCCGTCACACCGCCTGCATCGTGGGTGGCAAGCGTCACATCCACCGTCGTGTAGACATTGTACCACTCGGGATGATGATCCATTTTCTCGGCCTTCATCGCGACACGACTCATGAAACCAAACGCTTGATTAAAGTTTTTAAACTTATAGATGCGGCTAATCGCATCACGTCCACCGACCTCGGACCATTTACTTAAATCACTCAACGCAGCTTGCCGCGCTTTGGCTTCCAACTTTTCTGCCATATCACCCTCCCATAATCATGAAAGGAAAGTGCGGACTCAGGCACCTGCCGTCAAGAGTTGCCGTTCAGAAGCATCCAACAAGGCGTTAATTTCAGACAGAAAAGTCGCGCGTGTGAACGGTTTCAATAATCCCAAGTCCGCACCAAGTTTTTCACTGTTGCTTAAATAAAGCTCGTTGCCCGACATTGCGATGATGGGAGTTTCCGGCAGCAGCTTTCGAAACGCCATAATCGCCGCGATACCCTCCATACCATCCATGATGATATCACTGACGATTAAGTCTGGTTGGCCACCTCGAATTGCAGCCAGCGCCGCCTGACCATCACTAACATCGACGACATGATGCCCTTCATCGGCAAGAATAGCCTTGAGCATTTCCCGCAAATCCAGATCATCTTCAACGAATAATATATGTGCCATCGTACCAAAATACGGCACTCACAGAAATGATGCGACTAACATCACATCACGAGTATGCGAGCAGGCACCCCCTTAACTGATAGAGAACATCATTCGCCTACTTGCGTGGCGGAAGCTGGACAACTACCTTATGTTCGATTTCAGCGTGCCTGTGCACGCGCATAAGAAAGGACGATCATGGACGTTGTTATTGGCCCAGCACTGGCACTGCTTTATCACCTCATTGAGTTATATACGTGGGTGCTCATTATCGGTGTTATCATGAGCTGGCTCATCACATTCAACGTGATCAATCTATCCAATCAATTCGTGCGCATGATTTACGACGTGGTGACACGCCTGACGGAGCCTTTGCTCAGCCGTATTCGAGCGATGCTGCCGGACCTTGGGGGCGTCGACATCTCTCCAGTTATCCTGATTTTGCTCCTATGGTTTGCCAAAGACGTTATTGCGCGTCTTGCACTTCGCATTGGCTGAGACGCCTTTTAAAGTTGTTCCAGAAGGACTTGAGGTCCAACTTCGCGTGACCCCGGACGCATCCAGAGACTCTATTGGCGACGTCGTCGCTGATGCACAAGGAAACGGCGCACTTAAGCTCGCAGTCACCGCCGTTCCAGAGAAAGGTAAAGCCAACACTGCCGTCATAAAGTTACTGGCAAAATAGTGGCGTTTGCGAAAAACAGATTGTCAGGTTATTCGGGGACAGACAGAGCGTAACAAGACACTTTTCATTCGTGGTGACGGCAAAAATCTTAAAGCCACTCTTCAGCAGATAATTGACCATTCAACGTGAGGGATAAAAATAATGAGCGATGCTAAAATCATTGATGGAAAAGCTTTCGCCGCAGGTTTGCGCGAACGCGTCGGCGCCAAAGTTGCCAAGATCACTGACGCTCATGGCTTAAAGCCTAACCTTACAGTGATTTTGGTCGGTGAAGATCCTGCGAGCCAGGTGTATGTCCGCAACAAAGGCACACAGACCGTTGAAGCTGGCATGGAATCAGTCACGCACCGTCTTGATGCTGACACCCCCGAGGCCACGCTGTTATCGATGATTAAGACATTGAACGATGATAAGGCCTGTAACGGCATTCTTGTTCAATTGCCGCTGCCGTCACATATCGACGAGAGCAAAGTCTTGGCGGCGATTGATCCGGACAAGGATGTCGACGGCTTTCATATACTCAACGTCGGCCGCTTATGGACCGGGCAAAGTGCCCTGGTTCCGTGCACGCCTTATGGTTGCCTGTTGATGCTAAAAGATCATTTTGGCTCATTGTCTGGCAAACGCGCGTTGGTATTGGGCCGGTCCAACATCGTTGGCAAACCCATGGCAGCACTTTTACTGAACGAAAGCTGCACCGTCAGCATCGCACATTCCAGAACTGAAGATTTAGAGGCCCGTTGCCGTGAAGCCGACATCCTGGTCGCAGCCGTCGGTCGCCCTGAAATGGTCAAAGGTGATTGGATCAAGCCAGGTGCCGTGGTCATCGATGTGGGTATCAACCGTGTCGATGCACCTGAAAAAGGTGAAGGCAAAAAGAAGCTCGTTGGCGATGTTGATTTCGCTCAAGCGTCAAGTGTTGCCAGTGCGATCACCCCTGTGCCGGGCGGTGTCGGTCCAATGACGATTGCCTGCTTGCTTAGGAACACGCTGGTCGCTGCATGCCGCCAGAATGGGATCGATGCACCAGACATCTGATATCTCGGTCAGGCGTCTCGCGGGAATTATTCTTTACATTTTTATGACACTGCCTACCCTTGGCAGTGCTTATCCAAGTGCGGCTAGGGTTCCGTCAGGCAACTGAGTCTGGTCCGAGCGCCGTTATGAGCCATTCAGGCAGACACCCAAAGGACAAAAACCAAGGGGGGTTGGACGAGCGTGCTGACGCACGTCTTAATGTCTAACACTTGGATGATCATATGACTCTTTTTGCTTTCCTCCTCGTTTTTGCCGCCGCAGTTTGTCACGCAACCTGGAATTTTTACGTCAAACGTATCAACGGAGGGCCAGAACTCATTTGGCTGTTCTCCCTCGTCACCTGCATCCTTTATTTCCCTGCAGCTTTTTATGTCTTCGCCACAGTAGAAACGCAGTGGGGCTGGGTGGAAATCGGGTTCATCGTCGGCAGTTCTCTGCTTCACATTGCCTACTTTCTTTGCTTACAAGCAGGATACCGTAGAGGCGATCTATCGCTGGTCTATCCAACAGCCCGATCGACGGGCCCCTTATTGTCGGTCACTTTCGCTGTCATCGTTCTTGGTGAAGCGATTTCAATTCAAGCTGCCCTTGGCGTCTTCATCATTATTGCGGGCGTGATCAATCTAACGGGTGGATTTAAGAAACGCTCAAGCAATCTCACGACATCACTTTTATTCGGGATCAGTACCGGCGTCTTTATCGGTGCGTACACAGTTTTGGACGCGCATGCCGTTGCGGTGATAATGATACCCCCACTGATCCTTGATTACGCATCCATATCAATCAGGTTATTGATCATGACCCCTATTGCGTTACGTCGCATGGAACTGGTCAAAGGACACTGGCGAGACCATTGCACGGCCGTGCTGGTCGTCGCGATCATTAGTCCTCTCGCCTATATTCTGGTCCTCTATGCGATGACGTTCACACCTGTGATCTATGTCGCACCGCTTCGGGAAAGTAGCGTTGTCATGACCGTTTTGATGGGCAGTATTTGGCTGGGAGAGGGTGATTTAAAACGCCGTCTGTCGTGGGCTCTTGTCATCATGGGTGGTGTCGCACTGCTCGCAACGGGCTAACGATTGCCGTTTGCCAGCTTTTTACTCTCCGGATGTACATGCAGCCGGGCCATCGCGACAACGCCTAAGGCGGGGCCAATGGCGAGCGGTGCCATGGCCCATTGCCACCCCACGAGACCGGCAAAAATTGGCAGCATATGGATTGTCACAAGGGTCAGTAAAAAACCGGCACACGTCTGAATGGTCAGCATGCTCCCAACGTAGCGGGGGTCAGATAACTCGATCACGCAGGACGAAAATTGTGCTGAGTCAGCAACGACGGTGATGCCCCAAATAATACATATGACCATCATAGCGATCGGCGCGCCGCCAAAGACAAAGCCAACACCTGCTGCGCAACTGGCACTGATTGCCATCGCCCCCATCGTCAACGTTGTCCGGCCCATACGGTCCGCAAAGATACCGCCGCCCAATGATCCCAATGCGCCCGAGGCAATCACAGCAAAGGTGGCAAGACCGGCCCAGAAGACCGGATCCAACAGGCCGCTTTGGCTAAAGCTTTGCGCAAGAAACAATCCGATCCAGCCCCACATGGCATAAAGCTCCCACATGTGGCCAAGATACCCAAGATTGGCCAATCTAAGCGGTTTGTTCCGCCACGCTTCAAGCACCGCTGTTGGATTGAAAGGGGCCGCTGGGGCCAAGTTCGGACCGGTTTTCGCAAATCGAATGAGGCATGCTGCGAGGATTGCTGAAACAGACGCAGCACCAAGTGTAAAACGCCAATCAATCCCGCCTGCAACATTAAACAAGTGTGGCAAGGCTGATCCCAGTGTTAGCGCACCGACCAACAAGCCAACTAAAAACCCCGTGTCCCCTTTCGTCCACGACGACGCCATTTTCATACCAACCGGATAAATCCCCGCCATACACACGCCGGTGATCATGCGAAGTACAATCGCACTTGTGGACGTCGGATCGACAATAAGGATTAATGCATTGGCTAAGGCTGCGATAAGCGCAGAAATAGAAAAAAGCGTCGCCGGCTTAATGCGGTCAGAAAGGGTCAGGACAGCGCTGACCAACGTCCCTGCAATGAACCCGATAGCGACAGCGCTGGTATACAACGCTGCCAGGCCATCGCTGAGCGGAAACTCTGCCTTGAGGCTGGGGACGACCGCACTTGCGGAAAACCACAACGCCAAAGCCAGGACTTCTGCTGTTGCCAGCAGCGTAATTGCGATGACTTTATCGCGGCGGGCAAATCCTAATGCGGTCATGATACCGCTTTAAAGCATTCCTGTAGACGCGCCAAGCTTGTCCACAATAGAACGGCACACTTGGCGTGGCGCGCATTTAGGTGTAAACCCCGCGCCATGACAACACCTATACCCTTTGACCCACGCATTGAACTTGTTGGCCTCAGCCGTGCTGAGCTTGCCGAAGAATTGGTGCGTCTTGATGAGAAACCATTTCGTGCCAAGCAGCTTTGGCATTGGATTTACCATCAAGGTGAAACTGACTTTGCCAAGATGACAACCTTGGCCAAAGACTTCCGCACCAAGATTGCGGAAACCCACAAGGTTGGACGGCCAAGCGTTGCCACCCTGCAAACGTCGACAGACGGTACGCGTAAATGGCTGTTCCGCCTGGACGATTTCAAGGACGTTGAAACCGTTTATATCCCAGAGAACGATCGCGGTGCGGTGTGTGTCTCAAGCCAGGTCGGCTGTACGCTTACGTGTAGTTTCTGCCATACGGGCACGCAACCACTGGTCCGCAACCTGACATCCGGTGAAATCGTTGGGCAATTTATGGCGGCGCGCGATAGCTACAACGAATGGCCAACCCCTCAGGACGGCACGCGAATGCTGTCCAACATCGTCATGATGGGCATGGGTGAGCCTTTGTTTAACTATGAAAACGTTGCCAAAGCGCTGACCATTGTCATGGATCATGAAGGTATTTCCCTGTCGAAACGACGGATTACCCTATCAACCTCAGGGATTGTCCCTGAAATTGAACGCTGCGGTGAAGAACTTGGTGTGAACCTCGCCATCAGCCTGCATGCTGTACGCGATGATTTGCGCGACGAACTGGTGCCTATCAATAAAAAGTGGCCCATCCACGAATTGCTTGAAGCATGCCGCCGCTATCCAACATCGTCGAATGCACGGCGTATTACGTTTGAATATGTGATGATTAAAGGTGTTAACGACACCGACGCTGATGCCCACGAGCTGGTGAATTTGGTCCGAGGCATCCCGGCCAAGATTAACTTGATCCCTTTCAATCCATGGCCAGGCACTGCCTATGAGTGCTCATCAAATAACCGTATCCATAAATTTGCAGATATTGTTAATGCCGCTGGATATTCATCACCTGTGCGGCGACCACGAGGCCGCGACATCATGGCCGCCTGTGGCCAATTGAAATCAGCCAGTGAGCGGGCCAAGAAATTCAGTGACCGCGAGACCGCTGTAACGCCGTGACCAACGACCATCAAATCACGATCACGCCCTTTGACGGCACAATAACTGTCAGTGCTGGTGACACGAATGTTGCAACATCCGAGCGGGCCTTTGTCTTGCGGGAAAGTGGCTATCCACCAAGATACTACATTCCACTAAATGACGTGATCGCAAGTACTTGTCAGGGTTCAGACACAGCGACACATTGCCATTTCAAAGGTGATGCGACGTATTTTAATGTCGTGACCGACGACAATGTCATCATCGACGCGGCGTGGTGCTACCGTGACCCGGTCCCCGAAGTCGCAGAGATCAAAAGCCATCTTTCATTCGATGAGAACCTTGTGACTGTTCAGTTCTCCTAAGCTCTCAAGTGTTAAGAAAAACCTTCATTTACAGATAATTGGTCTGCTTCTTGCCTCGATATCTTCAGGTATAAATGAAGAGGATAATGGTATGATCGACAAATCTGACACGACGAACGCTTACGGCGCAGCCGCTGCATTGCCTTCATCGCAGGTTCCGGGCGTGAATTCTCAGCCTACGCTTGATGAAGGCCCCGCATGGAAGAGTGCTTTCCATCAAACGCTTGTCGAAATTCAGGACAAGGGGTTCCGCTCATACACGGATGAAATCCAGGCTAAGAAGATGGAAGAACTTCGCGAGAAAATCCTTGAAGCTATGTGCTTTAACGAGGACGACCTGGATAACATGCCGTCCAGCCAACGCGAGCAAATTGAAAAGATGGTGGCCCTCGAAATCCAGAAACGGCTTTCTGCTGAAAACGCGATCGAGCAGGATGCTGCCCAAGGTGCTGTCCTGTCAGGTGATATTGCGACACAGCTTCGCACCGCGCCAAACGGTCTTGGGACGGGTGCTCTCCTCATACAGGAACTCGAAAACTTACCTAAGCCAAAAGATGAAACTGGGTAATTTTTGCCAGGTTTTCGGTATTTTTTATCATTTTCTGCACTCTGACGCTTTAAACAATTCTAAACCTTGTCGTGGTCCGATGGTGCCCTGATCAATCAGATCATGGAGGTGCCACGTGCTATCAGATCCAAAGACGTTCACTGCGATGATAGCAGGGCTTATCGATGAAAATCCTAAGTCGCGGCGCCCGTCCAAGCCATCTCGCACACGTCCTTCTCGGTATGAAGGCTCTATGGGTGGCGAGCAATTAGCGGTACTTTTATCGATGGGCCTAACCGACCGTGACCTTGATTATATGGGGCCGAAACAACGCGCCACGGTCGAAGATGTTATCGGCCTACACACAAGAAAGTCGGCTGCAGCCTAACCGCCTTCAGAATATTTATACGCACGCTTAAGATGGCCGCTTTACGAAGCGGGCGCTGTGCCTATACTGCCCGCGCTGTTTCACATTTTTTCTTGAAGGCGCAAGCGTATGAGCAAAGACATCAAAAAAGTTGTGCTGGCCTATTCCGGCGGCCTCGACACCTCTGTTATTCTTAAGTGGCTTAAAGACGCCTACGACTGTGAAGTCGTCACCTTTACGGCTGACCTTGGTCAGGGCGAAGAGGTAGAGCCAGCCCGCCAAAAAGCCGAAATGATGGGCATCAAGGAAATCTATATCGAAGATCTTCGCGAAGAATTCGTTCGCGACTATGTCTTTCCAATGTTCCGCTCTGGCGCGCTTTATGAAGGCACCTATTTGCTGGGCACCTCTATTGCGCGGCCTTTGATCGCCAAGCGTCAGATTGAGATCGCACGTGAAACCGGTGCTGATGCCGTGTCCCACGGCGCGACCGGTAAAGGTAACGACCAGGTTCGTTTCGAGCTGGGCTATTACGCGCTTGAGCCGTCGATCAAAATTATCGCGCCATGGCGTGAGTGGGATCTCAACAGCCGTACCAAACTGATTGAGTATGCTGAGCAAAACCAGATCCCTGTGCCTAAAGACAAACGGGGCGAAGCACCGTTCAGCCAGGACGCCAACCTTCTGCACATTTCATCTGAAGGTAAGGTTCTTGAGGACCCATGGGTTGAGCCAGATTACGATCTTATCTTGTCACGCATGGTGACACCGATGGCCGCCCCCGATACCCCGGAAGAAATCACCATCGATTTCGAAAAGGGCGATCCGGTTGCCATCAATGGTGAAAAGATGAGCCCCGCAACATTGCTGACCAAGCTCAATGAGCTCGGCGGTCGTAACGGTGTCGGTTGTACTGACATTGTTGAGAACCGTTTCATCGGCATGAAGTCTCGCGGTGTCTATGAGACCCCAGGCGGGACTGTATTGTTCCATGCACACCGCGCGATGGAGAGCCTGACACTCGAGCGTGGCGCCATGCACACCAAAGACGAGATGATGCCGCGTTATGCCGAGATGGTGTACAACGGCTTCTGGTTTGCACCTGAACGTGAAATGCTTCAAGCCGCCATTGACCATGCCTCTGAGCGCGTCACCGGCACCGTTCGCCTGAAACTTTACAAGGGCAACGTCATTATCATGGGCCGCAAGTCACCATTCTCACTGTATGACGAAGCAATGGTGACGTTTGAAGAAGATGATGTCTATGATCAGCGCGATGCTGAAGGCTTCATTCGCTTGAACGCACTGCGTTTGCGTCTATTAGGTCGAAAATAGATCAACACTGGTATTTGATTTCCACATAGGTTGACCACTGCATCTATCCTCGTTAAGGTTTTATTAACCATACTTATCGGGGTAGGCGTGTGGCGTCTGTGATCAAACTCGTTATCTATTTTATATCTGGCATGTTTATCGTTGGCGCGGCTGCCTGGTTTGGCATCTGCTTTTTAAGCGGTTCCATTCAGGCATTAGGCGGAGCTGTCATGTTCTTATGCTTCGGTGTCGCCGGCATTTTACTTGGCATCTATCTTGAGACAATTTTAAACGCATTCAAACAAGATCAGCACGCCGCCTAGACACAAAGCAGCTACTTTTTCGGCTTGTGAAATGCTTTCAGCGTTGAGTCACGCTCGATCCAATAACTATACAATGCAAAAGGTGCCAGGGTCAGATTAATACCCTTCATTGTCGCACTCCGGGCAAAAGTGCTGGTCAGCACGTATGATGTGGCATCTGGGTTATTTTCACGCACGAAATTGACCATTTGATCCGGCCGCGTCTCAGTCCGTACATACGTGTTTGGCCAATCCAAATCATAGACGTGATCAGGCTTGCCGGTTTCAGGGTGCAACGTCAGCAGATCCACCTCGCCACCACGCCAACTCGCATAGTAGAGGTTTTCTATTGCCGTAGAACCAAGCCATTGGGATACGAGGGCCGTTTCAGCCAGGCGCTGGAAGAACTGGTCCGACGGCGGCACGGGCGCGAACAGCGCCGCATACAAGCAGGGACGCGTCAGGTACACTTTGAAGAAAACCTGGCGCTGAAACTTCTTTCCATCCCGATCAACACGATTGATCCGGCGAATAAGAAAGGCCTGTTCAAGATAATCGAGATATTTGCGCAGCGTGTTCTTGGCGATGTTCGTTGCCTTGGCAAGATCATCCATCGAGACTTCACGCCCCGTATTAAACGCAAGCAGACCAAACAGTCGATTGAGTTCTTGAGGGTCATTCACACCTGATAGAGATGCTAAATCTTTATGAAGCACACGGTCTGCGACCCCATCACGTACGAACGCAGGGGCAGGCACACCATCTTTGCCCGACAAGATGCCTTCTAAAAAGCCACCAAAATTAACGTATCGGTGAAACTCCTGGTTCAACGCCGGGAGCGCATTTGGCTCGAGCGTCATGGCGCCTGTATTCTTCTCGGTATTCAAAGATGCCACGAACAATTTTTCCTCAGATCCACGGAACCGCAAAAACTCAAGAAACGTCAAAGGTGGCAAAATGAAGACTTCCATCCGGTCTTCCATAACCTTGGTGCCACTAACAATCGCAGGTGCCCCAGATGATACAGCGACGACAATCTTTACCTTGGGGCGCATCTTGGCAAGTTTCAGGAGAGATTTTTCCCAGTCTTTTGCGTACTGGACTTCATCAAAGAAAACATAGATTTCAGCATCAGGCCCATGGTGATAGCAGCGACAAAACATCTCGAACAAGATTGTAATATCAGCAGCGGTATAACTTGGGGTGGTCCACGAGCAATAAAGAATGTTCGTCGGTTTCACAACGGTTTCGATCAATTAAGCCACAAGTTGGCGCATCATCACCGTTTTCCCGCACGCAACGGTCCAGCAAGGACAAGAACATTGCCAATGCATGTATTCATCACACTTTTGTGGAATGCCGGGAAGAAAACACGTTTAGGGGGATTCTTAAACGCCACAAGCGTCGAATCTTTGAACTCCCACCACGGATTATCGAAGGCCAATCTGTGGAACAAATCATTGTCGGTAATGGTATGCATAGGTCCTCGTTTTCATACCCGCCGACGGCAACACTCAAAAAGCATCGTTTTTCGACACCCTGATCAGAAATCAAAACATGATTAATCGACTGATCTTATATTTATTAGATTAAAGATTTGACCTTAATTTTTCATCAAAACCGCAACGCGCGCCTGTAATTCCGGTAATATTTCGGCCTCAAACCAAGGGTTTTTCTTCATCCATCCTGTCGTACGCCAGCTTGGATGNGGGGTTGGAAGGGTGTCAGGTCCANACGNACGCCATGCGCGCACCGTTTCCGTCATGGTCCGCTGCCGCCTCTCGGCCAAATGATATGCCTGCGCATGCATCCCAACCAATAGNGTCAATCGAACGTTCTTAAGATGAGCTTGAAGTGGTTTGTACCAAAGCGGGGCACATTCTGGTCTGGGAGGGTGATCACCCCCCTTTGGATCACGTCCCGGATAGCAAAACCCGGTCGGTACAATAGCCACACGCGCATCATCATAAAATGTTTCAGCATCGAGATTAAGCCACTCTCTCAGCCGGTCACCAGAAGGATCATCCCAGGGCACGCCGGATTGATGCACCTTCGTACCTGGCGCCTGGCCGATGATCAAAAGCCTGGCTGATGACGAGGCGCTCACGATAGGTCTGGGCCCAAGCGGCAGGTCCGCTTTGCAGACGTCACAGCTGCGAATACGTTGCAATAGACTCTCGAGCGTTTCCACCGGTTTTACCATGCTCCTTCAATAGCATATGATAGAGCCAATCAGAACCTAGGGATCTGAAAGAAAAATAACAATATGCACAAGATTTTATTAAATAAGCTGAGATCAATTCACAGCTTCATCAAAGCTCAAAGTGCGCGCACAATCACAGCCATTGCCGCTGCAATTGGTTTAACTGCAATTGCGATGGCATTTCTTGTCTCGAGCGAAGATCAAAATGCTGTCGTATTGACTGAGACCGAGATCGCGGCACTGCCGCCTTTAACTGCTATAGATATTCACCGTGCTTTGGACTACGACCTGGCAACCGTCGCGTCTGAGAAAGCTGCCCCCAACATAATTATTGATCGCATTGGCGTGGATCTTCGCCGGATACCCGACATCACAGAGAAGAAAGAAACTTTCTTCAAAATTATGCTGCCAATTATCGCCCGCGAGAACGACAAGGTTCGTGCCGAGCGAGAGAATATTTTAGCAAATACAAAATCTGCGCCGAAATCTCTTTATCAGAAATATGATGTAGACATGAGCGACGTAGACGAACTTTTGCGACGCGTAGACGTGGTACCGGCATCATTGATTTTATCACAGGCCGCACTTGAAAGCGGATGGGCATCTTCAAGGTTCGCCCTCAAAGGTAATAATTATTTCGGGATGCGCACCTACAACATGGATGCGCCCGGGATGGATCCTCATCAAGCTGAAGGATTCAAAGTGATGATTTTTAAAGATATATCGGCAAGTGTCCGCGCCTATATCAAAAATTTAAACACCCATAGTGCCTATAAAAGTTTCCGTAAAGCCCGCGCTAAAATGCGCGCGCAAGACACCATCCCGAGTGGGCGAAAACTCAGTAATTATCTCACCGCATATTCTGAAATTCCAGAAAAGTACGGTGCCCGGCTCAGGTCTATGATGGATAGGAATAAGCTTGATCGATTTGATGGCGTACGACTTGCTGAAGATTGAGCCATACCTTTAACAGGACGACAGCAAACCCTTAACAAAATTCGGCACGATGGTGGTGACTTCACCGTGAACCGACTCTACAAACATCGTCGCACCTGCTGATGGCTCAAGGTTGAGCTCAACAGTGTGGCCATGCCCGTACCGCCGCACAGCATCAACAAAACCCGCCGCAGGATAAACATTGCCCGACGTCCCGATAGATACAAACAACCCAGCATTCATCAACGCGAGTTCAATCCGCTCCATCTCTAACGGCATTTTGCCGAACCAGACGACCTGCGGACGGAGAGTGCCCTTGGCATCACACGAACGGCAGACACTTGAAATCGAAAGATCGCTTGTGCACCCAGTAATAGCGCCGCATCCATTGCATATAGATTTCAAAAGCTCACCATGCATATGGATAATATTCTGCGCGCCGCCATGTTCGTGTAAGTTATCAATATTCTGAGTGACGATAAGCACCTCGCCAGTCCATTCGCGCTCTAACAATGCCAATGCCTGATGGGCTGCATTCGGCTTAATGTTTTCACCAAGCAAACCTTGCCGCCGCGCATTATAGAACGCGTGAACACGGTCCGGGTCCTGAGCGAACGCGTCCGGCGTCGCAACGTCTTCAATACGAACCTTGGACCAAATGCCGTCTGTATCTCGAAACGTATCCAAGCCAGATTCCTTTGAGATGCCTGCGCCCGTCAACACAACAATCGGCGCATCTTTATCAATACTTTTCATTCGCGTCTCTTGCTCATCATTGCCAGCACATCAATAATCCATCAACTCATCTTATAAGGAATCAGTATGATACGTGTCTTGTTTGGTTGTTTCGGAAATATCTGTCGTTCACCAACCGCAGAAGGCGTTTTTCGAAATCTGGTTGAGCATGAGGGGTTGCCCGGCCACATCGAAATAGATTCCTGTGGAACAAGTGACTGGCACATTGGCGGCCCGCCCGATGATCGTGCGCGTGCCGAAGCAAAATCACGGGGCATTTCTTTGGAAGACCTCCGCGCGCGTCAAATAGCACCCAGCGACTTTAAAACCTTTGATTATGTCATCGGCATGGACGATCAAAATATTGAGACCCTGACAGCCCAATGCCCGAAAGAAAATATCGACAAGGTGCGCCTGTTCGTAAGCTTTTCACCAACGCTCAATACACGCGAAGTACCTGATCCATATTACGGCGGCCCAGACGGTTTTGGTGATGTCTTCGATATGATCGGCACCGCATCTGAGGGTTTACTCGCAGACATTCGCACACATCATTCCAACGCACTTAGCTGACCGGATACTTAATGCTTCTTATTTTTGATTGTGATGGCGTGTTGGTAGATAGCGAAGTCATCTCTAACCGTGTACTGGCAGCACATCTAAGCCGCCACGGCTATCCTGTGACCAGCATCGAATGCCGAGATCAGTTTTTAGGCAGAACGATCCCCGGCGTCATCGACTTGGTGAAAGCGGAAGGCATCGATTTGCCAGACAACTTCGAAGCCACACTCAGAGACAAAGACATCAAAGCGTTTGCCGAAGAATTAAAACCCGTGATGGGCATGCAAGCCACACTCGAGCGACTTCAGCATATACCTAAATGCGTCGCGTCCTCTGGCAGCCCTGAAAAAATTCGCACGAACTTACAGACCACCGGATTGCTTGGATATTTTGATTCAAATTTATTTTCCGGACGCGATGTTGCGCAATCCAAGCCAGCGCCTGATTTATTTTATATGGCGGCGGATCGGATGGGGGCGCAAACTGGCGCGTGTACTGTGATTGAGGATACTGCCCTTGGGGTTGAAGGCGCCAAGCGGGCCGGCATGCGCGTTTTTGGTTTCATTGGTGCGTCTCATCGTGTGCCAGAAGACGCATCGGTCTTGTGGCAAGCTGGTGCTGATTTAATCTTCTCCGACATGACGCAACTGCCAGAATTGATCTAATTTATCAAGCCTGTTGCGTGAGGTTATACTCAATGAGCGGCTCGTAAATTGAACCCTCCCGCGCTAGATGTGATTGATAAAGCGTGAAATGCGTGACAAGAACTAATCCCGGCTCCATGGCATCATGCAGCGCAATCCACTGAGCAACATCTTCTGCACGCGCATGATTTAACTGAGCAAGCGTAATGTGAGGCTTGTATTTTCGCTCTTCACGCGCGAACCCGGCTCGAACTGCCGCCGCCTCTACGCGGCTATGCAGATAGAGTAACGCATCGTTATTCTCGACCCCTGCCTAAATTGATTTGATCTTGTTGCCACGTTCAAAATAATCAAATCGATCACAGCGCAGATCGAAAGTAGGCATGGATATTTGGCTTAACTCAACATCAAGATCAGCCGCATGTTCTCTATCTGCTTCACCCACAAAGAATAGCGTGATGTGCATACCTTCGGGGCGAACCCAACGCGCACCGCGGACGCCTGACGCAAACGACGAGAATCTTGTCGTTAAATTTTCTGGTATAGGGATCGCAACAAATAACCGCATCTGACCTCACGGTGCAGGATTTGGAATATCCGCATGAATGGCATCAATTTCAGTCAGAATTTCATCGCTCAACACGACGTCTTCAGAGCTCAAATTCGTCATCAATTGTTCCAGTGTTGTCGCACCAATAATGTTCGACATCAAAAATGGTCGACTGTTCACAAATGCCAATGCCATCACAGTTGGATCCAAATCGTGTTTGTGCGCAAGCTCTACATATCGCTGCGTTGCTTCGATGCCCCGCGGCTTGAAATGCCGTTTGAAATCTGGGAACAGCTTCAGGCGGCTGCCATCAGGCAATCCACCATTCAAATACTTTCCTGTCAGCGCACCGAACCCAAGCGGGGAATATCCTAACAAGCCGACGTCTTCATGAATTGCCATTTCAGCCAGCCCAACTTCGAATGTCCGATTGAGTAGATTATAAGGATTTTGTACACTAACAGCCCGAGCGCTCCGGTCTCCAGCTTTTGTAAGATGTTCCATAACGCCCCAAGGCGTCTCGTTGGACAGGCCAAACGATCTAATTTTGCCGGCTTTAATCTGCTATTCCATCGCATCGACAACTTCCGTGATTGGTGTCCATCCTGTGTTATCCGGATGATGTGCATAGCCAAGCTTGCCAAAGTAATTGGCGTCTCTCTCAGGCCAGTGGGTCTGGTATAAATCGATGTAATCAGTCCCTAATCGGCGGAGACTATTGTCGACGGCTTCTGATATTTGCGCCTTGGTAAATTTGAGGTCGCCGCCGCGGATATGCTTGAACCGTGGACCGGGCCCCGTGATCTTGGTGGCAACCACCACGTCCGAGCGGTTGCCGCGCGCCTTGATCCATTTGCCCAGGATCTCTTCACTCATCCCTTGCGTTTTTGGGTCAGCAGGAAAGGTATACATCTCAGCAGAGTTATAAAAATTCACACCGTGTTCGGCGCACATATCCATGAGCGCAAACGATTCTGTTTCATCGTTCTGCCCCCCAAATGTCATCGTGCCCATACATATACGGCTGACACGGATGTCCGTGTGGCCCAGTTTATTCATCTGCATTTGGATGCCTTTCAGAGAGACTATTCGCTTTGATTCGTGGGGGAATGTGGGTGTTCAAGTACCTCGGGTCAAGGCACTCGAGCTATCAACCAAAGACTAAAAGTACGCCCGTATAGCCGTATAACCGGTCATGGGAAATTTCGCCTCCCGCATAGAAACCAATGACTGGTGCGCCATCAAGTCCGTCCGAAATATGCTTGGCCTCGGCGGTTTCAGTGCCAAACATTTCCGGGCCACGCGCAACACACGATATATAGACCGCGCCACGGGCCGCGCCTGGCAGGCGCTTTTTTACATCTTTCAGCATGCGGTCGAGGTCAGCGCGTGCTGATGCCGGGTCACGGCGGACAAACATAATGCGATCACCTTGAGAAACTTCGGTACCGACACCCAGCCAACCATGCTCTTGATCAATCGCGATCAGATTCCTGACCATATAATCTGCACTGTCATCTGAGCCGCTGACCGGAAACGCAACATGGAAATAGCCTGCAACCCGTTGCAAATCTCGGGCAAGCATCTCGCCAATATCTTCCTTGAACACCTCTAAAGCAGACCGGCCATCTATCTTGGCAACAACGTTGCCTTCACCACCAGTGATTTCGTGACTGCTACCAAGCGGGCTGCAGCCTTGAGACAATCCAACGGTCAGCGCGACATCTGGCGAGAACATAAGTCCAGACACGCCACCCGAGCCCAAATCCCCCGCAAGCTGGTGCTGAGCGGTGCGTGAACACGTGAGGCCACCAATCAGAAAAGCGCTGGTCCGCTTAGCTAACGTTTCTATGTGGTCCGCAACGTTCGGGGTCGACGGGTCTGCATGAACCAACGCAGATGTAGGACGAACAGTCTCAACCCACTGCATCAATTCGTCTGACCAACGGTTTGGGATCGGTGTTCGCTCAATAATTCGGCAGGCGTCACTGGGGATATCCAGGATCATCGCGGCAGCACCTGGACGGTCAAACACAGCGTCAGCACCACCGATGACGCCCAAGCCCAGTGTACCAACCCATGTATCCAAGCCTGTTCTTTGGCGCAAAAGAGCGGCGATTGACTTGAAATTATCAGCAAATTGATCGGTCACATATAAAAGCCCGATACTCCCCATTGCCGGACCAGTCTCCATCAGACCATCACTGATTTCGTCCGCGGCGCGAGCCCAGTCTGTGGCAGAGGAAAATGCATAGGGGAAAACACTCATAATTTATCCGTATCATACAATTTGNAATATGCACAAACCTGNATAATACTGCATGGATNCCGACTTGCGTTNTTAAAACGCCCAAAACTGTCGGAAAAATAGATACCGTGCCTATTTCATGAAATTTTGGTAAGATATNCNGGTCTTGGTTGCAATTTAGGGGGTACCTACCCTATNTTAANCTCAAGTAATTATTCTGAACCCGTAACATTATGGAGTGACCTACAAATGGCTCTNGGANCAAACAATCGTCTTGGTATACACGCGGAGAAAATGACGCGCGGACAGGCGTACGACGCGTCGCTTGATGCGGGACTGCGCAAATACATGCTCGGCGTCTACAACTACATGACAGCAGGCGTCGCGATCACAGGCTTGATGGCCTATGTCGTCTCAACCCAGCCTGCTTTGATGCAAGCCATCTTTGGCACTGGCTTATCATTTGTCGTCATGCTTGCACCACTCGCCTTCGTGCTTGTGTTGAATTTTGGCATCAATCGTATGAGTGCTGGAACCGTACAGCTTGTATTCTGGGCATTTGCCTCGGTTATGGGCGTCTCGCTATCGACCATCTTTATCGCTTATACAGATGCAAGCATTGTCCGTGTCTTCTTCATCACGTCGGCAGCATTTGCTGGACTAAGCCTTTATGGATACACAACGAAGCGTGACCTATCCGGCTTTGGCTCGTTCCTAGTTATGGGCCTCATCGGTATCATCATCGCCAGTATCGTTAACATCTTCCTGGAAAGCTCAGCACTGCAGTTCACAATCTCAGTGATTGGCGTCCTCGTGTTCGCAGGCCTCACAGCTTACGATACACAGCGGATCAAGTCCCAGTACTACGAAGGTGACGCGGCTGAAACAATGACCAAGAAAAGTGTCATGGGTGCGTTGAGCTTGTACTTGAGCTTCATCAACATGTTCTTGATGCTGATGCATCTCTTTGGAAATCGCGAGTAAACTACACCCGCGAAGACATACAAAAACCCCGGCATCTCAGGATGCTGGGGTTTTTTATTGACTGCCCTCTTGGGGCGAAGCCAGCCTATAACTCTCTCAATTATACACTTGGCTGTTGAATCCGCGTTAGCATAAACTTGAAACTGACGATTTTAGGGTCAGATATATATAAGAGCTAATCAATGAGGAGGATGTAATGAGCCAACTTGAAGGTGCAGGTAAACCAGAAAACCTGGCATTGCCGTTGAAAGTTTATTGGCAGCCCGGATGTTCCAGCTGTCTAAAAACCAAAGAATTTCTTCTGGATAACGGCATCCCTTTTGTCTCGGTTAATGTACTCGAAGACGAAGAGGGCTTTAAAGATTTACAGGCTTTGGGTGTCAGATTGGTACCGATTGTAGCGCGTGGCACAGTGTGGGCCAATGGGGCCGTGTTTCGCGATGTAGCTCAGGTTGCAGGATTTGAATATGGCGGGCACAAAATGCTGACGCCAGAGCAACTCAAAGAAAAGGTCTTACTCATTCTTGATGCTGCAGGACGATATCTTGCGCAAATTCCAGAAGATAAACTTGATGTCGTGTTGCCTGGCCGCCCAAGATCTTATCGCCAGCTCGTCTATCATGTGATGAATATCCCAGAGGTGTTTTTAAACCGCGTGGAACATGATGCGCCATATACGTATGAAGCGCTCAAATCGATATTGCCGGAAAATTTGAAGACAAAAGACGATCTATTGAAATATGGGCAAACGAACCGTGATAGGTTCGCTGCATGGTGGGACCGCGAAGGTGAAACAACAGACTTTAAGCAGCCCGGAAAAGTTTATTACGGTGAAGTAAGCCTGCATGAAGTGTTAGAGAGAACCGGATGGCATTCTGGCCAGCACACACGACAAATCATATTGATGCTTCGAGAAAAACTAGGGATCGAGCCGGACCAGCCAATTAGTGATGCAGACTTGCAAGGTTTGCCACTCCCAAAAAATGTTTGGGATAACGAGCGGTCTTTCGAGGAAGACTCGTACACTGACATTGCGGAAACGCGGGAGACGACGAAGACATCAAGTACGCCAAGGTAAGAGCGTTCAATGGCAGAATGGCAAGCTGGCGTACTTAAATTATTTGACTTTTTGACCGGCTCTGATCGTCCATTCCAGGCGGTCAGCGGCCTCTCGCATATCTGGGAGAAATTCCATTGCTTTATCAATCGATAATCTGGGGGCCGGCCCATGGATCGCTAACGTGGCGCAAATGCGGCCCATGGTATCATTGATAGGCACAGCGACTGCGACTAAACCCTCGACGTATTCTTGATCATCGACACCAACTTTATTTGAACGAACACTTTTAAGTTCGTCCATCAAGGCATCGCCATCTGTAATGGTGTTGTCGGTGAAATGCTCGAGAGTCAGCGTGTTGATTAGACGACGGCGTTCGCGCGTCGCCAATTGGCTTAGGTATAACTTGCCGCTTGCAGTGCAATGTAGCGGCACACGTGATCCTACTGGCATGGCAATACGCAGTGGCCATGCTGTTTCAACACGATCGATGTAAAGCATTTCAGTGCCATCAGGAACGGTGAGATTGCATGTTTCGCCCGTCTTATCGGAAAGAGTCTGGAGCACTAATTGCCTCTCGAGCAGCAATGTGCTGCTCCCTATGACTTCCATGGAAAGCAATCTTAAACTTGGCCCGGGAATATAACTTTTACCGTCTACAGCACGTTGAATAATCGATTGAGATTCCAAAAGCTCACAAAGGCGATGCGCCGTTGGTTTTGATAAGTCCAGGCGATCACTGATTTCTGCATATGAAATTGGCCGAGGGGAACCAGCCACTGCTTCAATGATTGAGTAAACTCTTAAGAAACTGTGTCCCTTGTCACGCATAGGAATTCCCGAGGTTATAGATAAACTTTTTCAGAATAACGGAACTCTCAGTTGGTATCTGCAATGTAAGAATTTTCATCATTAACACCAGTAACCAACTTGGATATTACATTTTACTTTTATATTTAAGGCGTTTTTGTACGAAAAACTTTATTATTATTTCATTCTTGTATAATTATGTCTATTATGCAACATTCTAAATGTCGCAAGATATGATGTTTTCGATTTGTAATGGTCGGTCATTCACAAGCGACGTCGAATACACGTGTAACCGGGTTGGGGAATGCAACAATGTCGTCAAATGGAGATGACGCACCCTATGATTTCATTGTTGCGGGGGCTGGTTCCGCAGGCTGTGTATTGGCTAATCGTTTATCTGCGAATAATTCTAAGCGCGTACTCTTATTAGAAGCTGGTGGACGTGACTGGTATCCTTGGGTCCATGTCCCCGTTGGCTATTTTAAGACACTTCATAATCCACGTATGGACTGGTGCTATAAAACGCAGCCAACTCCAGGTTTGAATGGCCGCTCGATTGATTGGCCTCGGGGTAAAATCTTGGGTGGCTCAAGTTCGATTAATGGCCTGTTGTATGTGCGGGGCCAAAAGGAAGATTATGATCATTGGCGTCAGCTTGGTAACGCAGGTTGGTCATACGATGATGTGCTGCCTTATTTTAAAAAATCAGAAGATCAGCAAAATGGTGAAGATGAATTTCACGCTGTGGGTGGTGGGCTCTCAGTTCAGAATATGCGTGCTAAACGCAATATCTGCGAAGCGCTGATTGATGCTGCTGAAGAGCTCGGGGTGCCGCGCAATAAAGACTACAACGGCGATACACAAGAAGGTGCGTCTTATTACCAACAAACAGCGAAAAACGGATTTCGATGCTCGACAGCAGTTGGGTTTCTGAACCCGGCTAGAAGCCGTGATAATTTAGATATTATTACCCATGCACATGTTGAAAAAGTCGTTGTTGAAAACGGTATTGTGATAGGGATCAATGTATCTGTTAAAAAGAAAAGTACGACGTTTAAGCTAAAGCCTGGCGGTGAGGTAATTCTTTCTGCAGGTGCCATCGGTTCACCGCAAATTATGCAACTTTCAGGCATTGGTCCGGGCGCGTTATTGCAGAAACTTGGGATCCCCATTGTTAAAGAAATAGCGGGTGTTGGACAAAACTTGCAGGACCATCTCCAGATCAGAACCGTCTATGAAGTGAATGTCCCAACCTTGAATGAAGAGATTAACAGCTTCTTTCGTCGTATGCTGATGGGTATGCAATATGTCTTAACTCGGGGTGGCCCTATGAGTATGGGGGCAAGCCAGGTCGCGATCTTCTGTAAAAGTCGACCAGATATTGAGTTGCCGGATATACAATATCATTTCCAACCTTTGAGCGCTGAAAAGCCAGGTATCGAAATGCATCCGTTCTCGGGTATTACGATGTCCGTTTGCCAACTTCGTCCAGAGAGTAAGGGGCAGATCGAAATTGTGTCACCTGATCCCATGGTTTACCCTGAAATTCATCCAAATTATCTTGCGACAAAAACTGATCAACAAACGGCTATCGATTCACTTAGATTTACCCGTAAACTTGTGAACACGCGCGCGATGAAACCATTCGTCGTTCGTGAACATTTACCTGGACCTAGTGTTCAGACAGATGTGGAGCTATTGGACTGTGCACGAAATATTGCACAAACAATCTATCATCCAACGAGTACCTGCAAAATGGGATCGGATGAAACATCAGTCGTCGACAAGCGCCTTCGCGTTATTGGCATCAAAGGGGTGCGTATTGCAGATGCATCGGTTATGCCTTCGATCGTTTCAGGGAATACAAATGCCCCAGTGATCATGATTGCTGAAAAAGCATCCGATATGATCCTTGAGGATTGCAGATAAAATGCACACATATTCCATTATAAAGAACAATAGATGTCCGTCAGAGGAGCCTCGACAATGTTAAGCACACAAGCATTCGAAGTTCCCGCAGCTCAAATTGCTGAAGCGAGCAAGGGAAAATCAAAGCGCACAGCCGTTGCTGGCGCAGAAACATCAGTTGTTCAAGAAAGCGTCCGGAATGCGCATGAGGCAGGTTTAATTGAGCCCGTGCTTATTGGCGATGAAGCCGCCATTCGTAGTATGGCAAAGCAGATCGATTGGGATATATCCAGCTTCGAAGTCATTAATACGGACTCAGAACAAGACACGTCGACGAAAGCTGTTGCACTCGCGCATAGTGGTGACGCTGAAATCCTGATGAAGGGCGGCGTACACACGGATGCATTGATGCGCGCCGTTGTTGATAAAGAAAATGGGCTGCGTACAGATCAGCGTATGAGCCATATATTCCAAATGACATTCCCTGGTGTAAAACAAGCACTCTACGTCACGGATGCGGCTTTGAACGTTGCACCGAATGTTGCGCAACGAATAGATATTACCCAGAACGCTGTTTCAGCGATGATAAAGTTCGGTGTTTCCAAGCCGAAAGTTGCTATTCTTTCCGCCGTTGAGATCGCATCACTAGCCGTGCCAAGTAGCATGGATGCAGCTGAAATTGCTGAGCTTGCGATGTCCGGGGGCATTGAGAATGCGATTGTTGAAGGGCCGCTGTCCATGGACCTTGCTGTCTCGCCGGAAGCTATAAAAGTCAAAGGCCTGAAAAGCAATGTTGCAGGTCAAGCCGATTTGATCGTTGTACCAACCATTGAAACTGGAAACACACTCTTTAAAACTTTGGTCTATTTCAGGAGTGCGACAGCGGCCGGATTGGTTCTGGGTGCTAAAGTTCCAATTGTTTTAACCTCGCGTGCCGATCCGCCTGAGGCGCGCCTCACATCATGTGCACTTGCGATGATGCTATAGGCGGTCGATATTTTTTTTAACCATCAGTTCTCGTTTATTGGAATTGTCTACAGCCAAAAATAGTTCACTTACTAGGAGAGAGACTAAAATGACAAAAATGAACACGGAAGAAGCTTTTATTAAAGTTCTACAAATGCACGGTATTGAACATGCATTTGGGATCATTGGTTCCGCCATGATGCCGATTTCCGACTTGTTTCCTATAGCGGGTATCAAATTCTGGGACTGTGCTCATGAATGTACCGCTGGCATGATCGCTGACGGCTTCACGCGTTCCACGGGCAAAATGTCCATGGCAATCGCACAGAACGGCCCTGGTATCACGAACTTTGTGACACCGATCAAGACCGCCTATTGGAACCACACACCGTTGTTATTGGTTACGCCTCAAGCGGCCAACAAGACCATCGGCCAAGGCGGTTTCCAGGAAGTCGACCAAATGGCGATGTTCGAAGAGTGCGTCTGCTATCAGGAAGAAGTGCGTGACCCAACGCGTATCCCCGAAGTTCTTAACCGCGTAATTGAACAAGCTTGGCGTGGTGCGGCTCCGGCGCAAATCAACATCCCTCGCGATTACTGGACTCAGATCTTTGATTTTGAGATGCCACAAATCGTTCGTCTTGAGCGTCCGTCCGGTGGAAGCCAGGCTGTTGCTGATGCAGTCAAGTTGCTGAGCGAAGCTAAATTCCCGGTTATCCTCAATGGTGCTGGTGTGATCCTTTCGAACGGCATTGGTGCTTCTCAGGCTTTGGCTGAGAAATTATCCGCACCGGTTTGCTGTGGTTATCAGCATAACGATGCATTCCCGGGCTCACACCCTTTGTTCGCTGGACCGTTGGGCTATAACGGCTCTAAGGCAGCGATGGAGCTGATCGCTCAGGCTGACGTCGTCCTAGCATTGGGCACGCGCTTGAACCCATTCTCAACCCTGCCTGGTTACGGCATTGATTACTGGCCGAAGGATGCCAAGATCATTCAGGTTGATATGAATTCAGACCGTATCGGTCTGACCAAGAAAGTCGACGTGGCTATCCAAGGTGATGCCAAGTTGGTTGCTGAACAACTTCTTGCTCAGTTGGCCTCGACTGCTGGTGATGATGGACGGAAGTCTCGTGAAGATTTGATCTCGACGACCAAGTCTCGTTGGTTGCAGGCTTTGGCTTCTATGGATCACGAAGACGACGATCCAGGCACAACTTGGAACGAGCGTGCTCGTGACAATCACCCGGACCGCATGTCACCACGCAAAGCTTGGCGGGCGATCCAGTCTTCCTTGCCGCGGGATGCCATCATCTCGTCCGACATTGGAAATAACTGTGCCATTGGTAACGCTTATCCGACCTTCGAAGCGGGCCGGAAGTATCTTGCACCAGGTCTCTTTGGACCTTGTGGATATGGTTTCCCATCAATCTTGGGTGCTAAAATTGGTAACCCAGATACGCCTGTTGTCGGTTTTGCAGGCGACGGCGCGTTTGGTATTTCCATGAATGAAATGACGGCTTGTGGTCGTGACGAGTGGCCAGCCATCACAATGGTTATCTTCCGCAACTATCAGTGGGGTGCTGAAAAGCGTAACACAACGTTGTGGTATCAGGACAACTTCGTCGGCACAGAGCTCGACCTAGACGTCCAGTACGCAAAGATTGCCGATGCTTGTGGCCTTAAGGGTGTGCAAGTGACAACCATGGAAGAAACCACAGCAGCTCTTGCAACGGCTGTTAAAGAGCAAATGGAAGACGGTGTGACCACATTCATTGAGGTTATCCTGAACCAAGAACTAGGCGAGCCTTTCCGTCGTGATGCCATGAAGGCACCGGTAGAAGTTGCTGGCATTAGTGCAGATGATATGCAGCCTCAGAATCCAGTCTGATGCTTTGAAGATCGGCAGAGGCTTCCTTTATGGGGCCTCTGCCATTTCTTAATTATGATTAAATTATTTTCTACTCCATAATGTTCCCTTTGATATTGAATTGCCAATATCGACACATATAAAAATTTAGGGCTGGCCTCGTCCAAGCACATTGAATACCCCGATTACCGAAAGAGCCGTTTTTTCAACCGTTCCGACCGGAAAACCTTTTGCCATTCCTAAAATGGATCGGAATGGTCAATCGGGAAACGCTTAAAGACGATAGTGTAGCGGCATTCACAAACGCGGCAGTTGTTCTGCCTCAAGGTATAGCGTTCGCGGCGATTGCTGGGTTGCCGCCTCAATACGGCTTATATACCGCGATGATCACGCCAATTATTGCGGCGTTATTTGGATCGTCCTGGCATCTGATTTCAGGCCCGACGACAGCCATCTCAGTCGTGATCTTTGCGACACTCAGTAATATTCACTAACCCGGTAGCGCTGCGTATATCCAAGCCGTTCTCAAAATCACGCTTATGGCAGGTGTATTTCAAGTTCTCATGGGCTTGGTCAATTTGGGCCAGCTGGTCAGCCTGGTCTCTCATTCCGTGATGGTCGGGTTTACAGCAGGCGCTACGATCTTGATCGCCCTCACGCAAATATCGGGCTTTCTTGGTCAAAAACTCCCCAGACCAGAAGATATTGATGCGTTTCTGAACGCTTTATGGAGGGTATTACCAGATACGGACATATACGTGTTCTCAATCGCGATTGGCACTCTTGCATCAACACTGGCGTGTAAGAAATTTTTACCGAAATGGCCAAATTATCTGGTTGGCCTTTTGTTTGGTGGGCTTCTCGCCATTGTGATTGATGCACGAGAACATGGGGTACAATTTGTACAAGCTGTGGGCACAAGTATTCCTCCCTTTGGCGCTCCGGACCTTTCCTTAGAATCTGTGCGATCTCTGTCATCAGGTGCGATTGCTATCGCCCTTATTGGATTGCTTGAAGCGGTATCTGTTGCGCGCGCAATTTCTTTGAAATCAAAACAGTCGCTGGACAGTAACCAGGAAATAATTGGATAGGGATTGTCCAATATTGGTGGATCTTTTTTCTCGTCTTACTTGGGGTCGGGATCATTTACGCGCTCGGCACTTAATTACGAGTCAGGTGCCAGAACGCCAATGGCATCGATATTTGCATCGATATTCCTGTTTGTCATTTTGATGGTGGCTTGGAAACTGATTAACTTTAAGGGTATGAAGCATATTCTTATGACGAGTATGTCAGAAAGTCTGGTGCTCGTTGTGACATTCCTTGCTGTCCTTTTAGTCAATCTGGAGTTTGCGATCTATGCCGGTGTGATGATCTCGCTCGCGATGTTTGTGCGACGGACAATGCGACCCGGATTGCCGCTCAACGTGCCTAACGCAAAAGTGCCTGGTCGACCATTTATGAGTCCGATCTTGTGGAAATTACCTGAGTGCCCTCAGTCGCTGTTTGCGCGGATTCAAGGCTCGCTTTATTTTGGTTCTGTTGAGTTCCTTGAAAAAGAATTTCGCCGCCTTGAAAAAGAACGCCCAGATCAAAAACATTTTGGATTAATGTTGGACAGTGCTGTTGGCGTTGACCTTGCGGGCGCATAGCTTTTGATCGAAGAATCAAAACGATGGCAAGCGCGTGGAGGCGGCCTCTATCTCGCGGTTCGCTATCCGCCTATTAGACGTCAGTTGGCACAGTTTCATGTGCCGCGCGAAGTAGGCCGCGATCACATTTTCCGCCGGAAAATGGAAATGCTCCCGAAGCTTGTTGCAAACCTAGATCCCGATATATGTGCGACATGCACAACGCGTATTTTCCGTGAATGCCCGAAAGCGCCAGTCATTAACGATGAGGNTGAAGATAAAGCGTAACGTGTGGATGCCCAGTTAGAACCGGGACGTATCCGCTACGCTGAAAACGCCTGAATGCCAGTTTGTGCACGCCCGAGGATTAGGGCATGGATATCGTGCGTGCCCTCCAAGGTGTTGATCACCTCCATATTCATGACGTGGCGGATAACATGGTATTCATCTGAAATCCCGTTGCCACCATGCATATCTCGCGATGTTCGAGCGATCTCCAGGGCTTTGCCAGCGTTGTTGCGTTTGACCAGCGAAATCATTTCAGGCGTCGCTTTGCCTTCGTCCTGAAGTCGGCTAATCCGCAGCGCAACTTGCAAGCCAAGCGTGATTTCGGTTTGCATATCTGCGAGCTTTTTCTGGATCAATTGATTGGCTGCCAAAGGGCGTCCGAACTGTACGCGATCTAGCGTGTATTGCCGTGCTGCATGCCAGCAGAATTCAGCCGCGCCCATCGCGCCCCAGCTAATACCGAAACGTGCCCGACTTAGACATGATAAAGGCGCAGATAATCCCTTTGCTTTGGGCAGGCGATTTTCTTCAGGGACGAACACATCGCTTAGGCTGATTTCTCCTGTTGGAGATGCACGGACACCAAATTTACCTTCGATTTTTGGAGTCTCCAGACCCTTCATGCCACGCTCAACGAGGAAGCCGCTAAGAACCCCGTCGTCATCCTTGGCCCAAACAACACAAACGTCAGCTATGGGTGAATGCGTGATCCAGACTTTGTTACCTGTCATAAGGTAGCCGCCGTCGGTACTTTTAGCGCGCGCTTTCATACCAGATGGGTCGGACCCATGATCGGGCTCGGTCAATCCAAAGCAACCAAGTACTTCACCTTTTGCCATAGCGGGGAGGAAACGTTCTTTTTGTTCCTCGCTGCCATAACTATGAATAGCCCCCATAGCCAATCCAGATTGCGTGCCAACAGCGGAACGAAATGCTGTATCTACGCGTTCCAGTTCTCGGCACATGATGCCATAGGAAACATGGCTAAGGCCTGGGCAGCCATATCCTTCAAGCGTACCGCCTAGAAAACCCATCTGGCCAAATTCAAGCATGATCTGGCGATCGAAGCCTTCGTTGCGGTTCCAGTCCACAATGACAGGCATAAGGCGGTCTTGCGCAAAGCCGTGAACGGCATCCCGCATCATGCGTTCTTCCTCGCTCAACTGATCGTCGAGTAACAAAGGGTCTTCCCATATGAATGCAGAGGTTTTTGAGGTCACAGCTGCGGACGCTCCATGATCATGGCAATGCCTTGGCCCATGCCGATGCACATGCTGACAAGTGCATAGCGACCTTGGATGCGCTCAAGTTGACGTGCTGCGGTTAACGCAATACGAGGACCTGAAGCGCCTAATGGATGACCCACAGTAATGGCGCCGCCGTTTGGATTTACGCGACTGTCATCAAACGCCAAGCCCATGCCCTTCATGCAAGCAAGAACCTGCGCAGCGAACGCTTCGTTAATTTCAATAACATCCATGTCTGCCATTGTGAGGCCCGCACGCTTTAATGCGATCTCTGCAGCAGGAACGGGGCCATACCCCATAATCCGAGGTGCAACACCTGCAACGCCACTTGATAGAATGCGTGCGATAGGCTTCTGACCTGCTTTTTCACCAGCGGCTAAGCTTGCGACCATCATGGCAACTGCGCCGTCATTGACGCCAGATGCGTTGGCGGCTGTTGTCACCCCATCAGGGTTCAATGCACGCATTGATGCTAGTTTTTCTAATTCAGTACCAGGGCGTGGAAACTCGTCTTCGGATATGATTGTATCGGGCGCTTTTCGTCCGCCTGGAACGGTAACGGCGTGAATTTCATCATTAAAGAAGCCATTGGCTTTTGCGGCGGCATACTTTTGCTGAGACTGATACGCAAAGCTGTCGCAGTCTTCACGGCGAAGGTCATGTTCCACTGCGAGGTTGTCTGCCGTTTGCGGCATGTTATCTGAGCCGAATTCTTTTTCGATTTGTGGGTTTGGAAACCGTGAGCCCAGAGCTGAGTCGTACCAAGTTAGCTGCTTAGCGTATGCTTGCTCTACCTTGCCAACAACAAAAGGTGCGCGTGTCATGCTTTCAACGCCGCCTGCAACCATTACATCGCCTTCACCACACGTGATCGCATGTGCCGTTGAAATAATCGCACCCAACCCGCTACCGCAGTTCCGTTGTAATACTGTGCCCGGTGTTTTGATGGGTAAGCCGGCACGCAGAATCGCGTGGCGCGCAACGCAACGGCTATCTTCGCCAGCTTGGTTGCCACATCCGGCAATAACATCATCAATAGCGTCTTCAGAGAAAGACGAAGCATCGACGGCGGCGCGGATAATATCGCCAAGCATATTGTCGGGGCGAACTTTAGCGAGTGCGCCCGCATTGCGGCCAAAAGGGGTTCTAAGACCATTATAAATATATGCGTCTAACATGTTGAGTAGGCTCCTGAAGAACGTGTTGAGATTAGCTTTGTGGGGTAAGTAGCGAGACACCTAAAAGGGCGCGGCGACGTAACCATGGGGTCGGGCGGTAGCGCGGATCACCCGTCACCTCATGAACTGAGAGGAGAATTTCGAGGATGCGATCCGGCCCCAATATATCGCCAAAACTCAATGGCCCATGTGGATACCCAAGACCAAGTGTTACGGCCTTATCAATATCTTCTGGGGTTGCCGCGCCTGATTGTGCGATTGAGCAACCGATATTGATGATCATTGCAAGGATACGCTGCGCGACAAACCCGGCACTATCATTAATGATGCATGCTTCTGTCTCGTCGCTGTTGAAAAGACCTAGTGCGGCATCAGCGTAATCAGGTTTAGTGATGGGTGTCTTCATAAGTGTGCGGCGTAAGCTAAGCGGGAACAATGTATCCAAAGCAATCGTATGTTCTGGATTGGCACCTTCTTCTAATGTGGTCGTCGTCGCATCAAGGCCAAGTGGCATAACAATGACAAGTGAGTCATCATCTGGCTCTTCGCCTTCATCAATATTTGCATTCAGCATTTTCAAAAGTGCTGTGACATTTGCATGGGCGTCAGAATTGGTTGGGCTGACCCAAACTTTACGACCGTCGTAGGCCGGAGCTGCAGCTTCTTCTGGCACAGTTTGCTTGCCGCCTTCATATGCGTAAAAACCCTGTTTGGTTTTACGGCCTAAAAGCCCGGCTTCCATACGCGTATTCATCATGCTTGAAGGTCGGTAACGCGGTTCGTCATAGAACTGCTGATAAATGAGTTCTGTTGCCGGATGTGTAACGTCCAACGCTGTGAGATCAAGAAGCTCGAATGGCCCCATCCGAAATCCCGCTGCATCTCGCATAATCCGATCGACGGTCACGTAATCGGCAACGCCTTCGCTGTTTAAATGCGCGGCTTCGATGGTGTACCCGCGGCCGACCTGGTTGACCAGGAAGCCGGGGGCATCTGCGACGCGAACAGGCACACGGCCCATACGCTTTCCAAGTCCCATAAGGAAATCGGGAATATGTGATGCAGTGCGCACGCCATCAATAACCTCAACAAGCTTCATCAAAGGCACAGGATTGAAGAAGTGAAACCCTGCAACACGCTCTGGGTGTGTGCATTCAGAGGCGATTGTTGTGATAGATAATGAAGATGTGTTTGAGACGAGAATAATATCATCCGCCACAACGCTCTCAAGCTCGGCAAAGATTTTACGTTTGATATTCAAGTTCTCTGTCGCGGCTTCGATGACGACGTGCGCGTCACCAAACCCTACCATTGCATCAATAATTTCGATGCGAGCAATCGCTGTTTTGGCGTCTTCTTCTTCCATGCGGCCTTTATCAACAGCACGATTAAGCATGCCGCTAATGAACTCGACAGCTTCTACTGAAGATTCTTGTCGCGTATCGTATATTTTGACGTTGCATCTGCCTGTTGCAGCAACTTGCGCAATGCCGCGTCCCATGGCACCCGCGCCAATAACACCAACAATCAGGTTTTCATCAGTAGGCTCGATGGTCATTTTATTTCCCTTTGAATTCAGGTTTACGTTTTTCAATAAAGGCCTGCATGCCTTCTTTTTGGTCTTCTGTATCGAACAGAATATCGAATGCTTTACGCTCAAGCGTCAGGCCAACATCAAGAGGACAATCGGCACCGGCAAGCACAACTTCTTTCGTTTGGCGGATCGCAAGGGGCGGTAAGGCGGCAATTTTATCCGCAAGTTCGAGAGCTCGGCTCAGAACTTGATCATCCGCAACAACCTCGCTCGCTAATCCCATTTCAAGCGCTTCGTTGGCGCGAATAGGCTCACCAGTCAGGAGCATTTTCATAGCTTTGAATTTGCCAACAGCACGAACAAGTCGTTGCGTTCCTCCACCACCTGCCATAATGCCAACTTTTACTTCCGGTTGACCGAACTTCGCACTTTCGCCGGCGATAATAATATCAGCGTGCATCGCGAGTTCACATCCGCCGCCAAGGGCAAACCCATTGACCGCAGCAATCACTGGATGGCGACAACCTGCAACAATGCGCCACATATCGCGCGTGCCATTCATGGTCATTTCGGCAGTATGTTTGTCAGACATCTCTTTGAGGTCAGCGCCCGCAACAAAGGCCTTCTCGTTGCCTGTGATGACAATGCATCTCACATCATCATCGGCATGGAGTGTTCTGAAATGTTCAACCATTTCTATACGTGTCGCCATATTTAAAGCGTTTAACGCTTCTGGGCGGTTCATCCGTATAAGCGCGACATGCGCAGCAGGCTTTTCCAAGAGTACAAGCGGCATTGGTTTTCCCATCAGTTTTTTGCGTCTTCAATCATCATCCAATCGACGGCAACAACACCTTTGTTATCCGCAAATATTGGATTGAGATCGAGTTCAGCGATTTCAGTATGTGCCAGCGCGAAATTAGAAAGGTTGCAGATCATCTCAACCAATGCCTTTCTATTAACGTGCGGCTTTCCGCGGGCACCGTCGAGGATAGCAGCGCCTTGTAAACGGCTCAGCATGGCTTCGGCTTGAGGCGGTGTTACTGGCGCAGCAGCAAAGGCAACATCTTCCAAAATCTCAACAAAGATACCGCCAAGCCCGACCATGATTACAGGACCAAAGANGGGGTCGCGACGTAAGCCTAAAACCAGCTCCGTCGCTGGTTTCGCCATACGTTGAATGACAACGCCTGAGATCGATGCGGAAGGGTTATATGCTTTTGCCGCTGCCAGAATTTCTTGTGTCACAGTCTCAACATCATCTGCATTCGTTAAGCCTAGGCGGACACCGCCAGCTTCGGTCTTGTGTAAAATGTCTGGAGACTCAATTTTTACAGCAACAGGATAACCAAGTTGCTCAGCTGTTGTCCGAGCCTCTTCCGGTGTTTCTGCAAGTAGCGTCGGGGCCAAGGGAATGCCCATACTCTCGAGCATATTGGCGGCAGTCATTGTCGGGACCGCAACCCCTGGGACAGTTGTATCGAGGATTTCAACATGTTCGGGTGCAGATGTTTGGCTCGCACACAGTTTTCGTGCTTCACCGTATTGGGCTAATCCGGCAATCGCATCAACCGAGCGTTCAGTTGCGCCGATAATACAAATGCCAGCGCTACGAAGTTTCTGTAGCGCCTGTTCCGGTGCTTCAATCCAACAAACGATGAATGGTTTGTTGACGCTATTTTTTACATCCGTGAAGATGTCGACCAATAAGTCAGCGTGTCCGTGCATCAGTTGAAGCCAAACAATACAGGAATCAATATTAGGATCCTGCAAAGAAATCTTGATCGACTCACTGAGGATTTTTGGGTCAGCAAGGAATTGCCCGGTAACATCAATCGGATTTGCCGAAGACCCAAAAGACGGGATGACTTCTTTAAGTTTTGCCTGTGTCTGTGCCGATGGTGTTGGAACATCCAGGCCTAACTCTTCGGCCCGGTCCGCCATTAAAACGCCAGCGCCACCTGATTGCGTAATGAACGCGACACCATTGCCGTTTGGAATAGGGCAGCAGGAGAATGCGGATACGAGATCAAGCATATGCTCTTCATTTCGAGCACGGATAACGCCGTGTTGTTTCAAGACCCCATCGAATACAATGTCTTGGCCTGCGAGCGAGCCTGTATGAGACGCAGCTGCCCGGGCACCTGCGGCTTTGCGGCCAACTTTGGTAATGATCAGTGGCTTTTCAACAGTCATCGCCTTGTGAGCTAACTGAATGAGTTCGCGTCCGTCGCGTAAGCCTTCGATATAAGCGGAGAGAACGGAGATACGTTCATCGTCAGCAATCTCCATCAGAACATCGACTAATGTAATGTCTGCTTGGTTACCTGTATTCACAAAATAGCCAAGACCAATGCCACGGCTTCGAGCGAGTGCTGAAATGCCTGTGCCGAATGCACCGGACTGGCTTGCGAAAGCAACCGGGCCAGCAATAGGTGGTTGATCGGCATACTGGCTAAATGTTGCTGTGACGTTTTCAAAAGCATTGATCAGGCCAAGGTTATTGGGCCCACAGATGTGGATGCCATGTTCTTTCGCAGCGTCCAAAAGTTCACGTTCGTATGCAGCCCCTTCGTCGCCGATCTCTGAGTATCCGGAACTAAAGATAATGGCGACAGGCGTGCCTTTTTCTCCAAGTGCTTTAACGGCATTCGTGGCCAGTTTTTGAGAGACAGCAATAATTGCCATATCGGGCACTTCGGGTAACGATGCCACGTCCGGGTAACAGGTAAGCCCATCAATATCGCTATACTTTGGGTTAACCGGGAAAAGCTTACCTGCATAGCCATCGCGCCGCAGGAAATGTAAGGGGCGACCGTTCAGTTTATTGATATCTGGCGATGCGCCAATGATCGCAATCGACTTCGGTTGCAGCATATAGGGTAAAACGTTTCGCACGATGTTGCCTCATTTATGTTTTGCATTGCAAAATTATATTTTGCAAATTAGAATGCACTATTCACCAGGCTACGCATAATTGTCAAGTCGACGACTTTTTGAGCACGTTTTATGGCGGGGGAGCAGACAGATGGGGTTAAGAAAAAATACGGACATTGCGGCATCAGCGGATGCGCATAAGGATCGACAGTATATAAAGTCATTGGCTCGCGGTTTTGAGGTCTTGCGTGCATTTCGTGCAGAGGACCGGGGCGTGTCGAATGCGGAACTGTCGCGCAGAACAGGTTTCCCAAAACCGACCTTATCAAGATTGACGTTCACACTTATGTCGCTGGGCTATTTGCACCTGGATCAGGATACGGGGCGCTATTTTCTGCACCCACATATTCTAACCCTTGGATATCCAGTCTTACGTCAGCTTTCCATTCGTGAGTTGGCGCGCCCCATGATGCAAGAGCTTGCTGATTCCGTCAGTGGTGCGGTTGTTCTTGGTATGCGTGATGGCTTGAGCATAATCATTATTGAACGTGCACGTCATCGGACGATGGCGACATGGCCGCTCGATATTGGCGTCGCGCGTGATATTGCGACGACTGCAGTTGGAAGAGCGTACATTGTTGGATTAGGGCAAACTGAGCGCGAGAAGTTATTGGAAGAACTTCGTGTCGATGATGCTGCGCGATGGCCCGAGATCAAACACGGCATTGATGGTGCCCTTAATTCTTATAAAGACATTGGTTACACAATGTCTGCTGGAGACTGGGTGCCTGAATATAGTGCTGTTGGTGTGCCAATGCATTTAAGTGATGGCACGATCCTATCGTTTAACTGTGGCGGTTATTCAAATAGGTTGAACCCGGAACTTCTTAAAGATATGGGCGAGAAACTGGTCGAAATGATCACCACACTCTCGCGTGCCCACGGAGATAGTTTCATTTAATAGAAAATTGCATGAAATTGTTTTGCAATGCAAAGCAATGTTTTGAAAAATTAACTTTCTTTTGACCTCTATGCAATAGTTCTCATAATAAGATGACACAGAATTAACTGTGCGACTAAACTAGACCAAAAGTAGTTCGGTCCAAAATTCTTTCAAACAGGAGAAGTTTCTGATGACTCTTTCGAAGAAATTCACAAACTCCGTGGTTGCTGGCGCTGCTTTAGCGGTCCTTAGCTCTACGGCATATGCTGCCGATTATCCGTCCAAGCCAATTACCCTTGTTGCACCTTACAGTGCTGGTGGGGCGTCAGATATGGCATCACGGACAATGGCGTCTGTTCTGCCTAGCTATCTTAATCAGCCTGTTTTGGTTGTTAACCGCACTGGTGCTGGTGGCGTGACAGGTTCGACATTTGTGAACAAAGCAAAGCCTGATGGCTATACTTTGTTGCTCGCACGTATTGGTTCGCAGTCGGTTTCCCCGGCGATGAAAGCAAACATCCCATACAAGTATGACGACTTCACAATGCTGGCCGTTATTGAATTAAACCCAGTAATTTGCGCAACAGCTTCATCTAAGCCTTACAAGACAATGAAAGACTTGATTGATGCGGTTAAAGCGAAGCCAGGTGAGCTAAGCTTTAGTTCTGCAGGCGTTGGTTCCATGCTTCATGTTGCTGTGCCTTTGGTTCTCAGCCTGATGGATGTGAAAAATCCAAAAGATGCCATGAACCACATTCCTTATAAGGGGGGCGGGGCAGCTGCAACAGCAGCAGTCGGTGGACACGTTGATCTTGTTTGCACAAACTCTTCTGCATTAACCAGCCATATTGCTGGTGGTAAGCTTCGTCCGTTGATGATCACAACGAAAGAGCGTCAAGCAGTTGCTAAAGATGCACCAACAGCTCGTGAACTCGGGTTCCCTCAGATTGAGGTTCTTGTTGGTTGGAGTGGAATTTATGGCCCTCCAGGAATGGACCCTGCTGTCGCTAAGAAAATTCGCGACGCACTGCAGTTGGTCAAAAAAGACAAAGCCTGGAATAAGTTCACTAAAGCTCTCGGTTCTGTTCCACATATTCTTGATGAAGCAGAAACCAAAAAGTTTGTGGATGATCAGTTCACAGCCTTTAACACGCTTGTTTCAGATCTAGGCATGAAAATCGAATAGACTGCCTGATCTTTAGATTGAGAAAATGGCTGAAGGAAGTATTCTAACTTTCTTCAGCCATCTCTATTTGTTATCTCCAATTTAAGGAGCGATCATGTTCTTTGCTCGATTTTCTGATGTAATTCTAGGAGCGGTCCTCAGTGCAGGAACTCTGTTTATGTTGTTCGTTATTGTCCCGATAAGCGTCCAAGTCCCAAAATCGAATAAAGTATTGGCCTTGTCGCCGGACTTTTGGATCAAGATTATTCTGTGGTTCATGTTGTTGTTGGGTGTTCAGCTTTTATATCAGGGCCTGAAAACGGCAAAAGAACTTTTGGCTGACGAAGAAATTGCAGCCATAGAAGACGCTAAGACACATCACCATCCAATGGGACGTTCCGTCTTTATGGTCATGGTAGCAATCACTAATTTGTTTGTATATTTCTTTCTGATCGACTGGCTTGGCATGGTCATCGCATCGATTATTTCGGTTATTACGTTTGCTCTATTGTGTGGTGAGCGGCGTATTAAAATCATATTGCCGATCGCAGTCATTTTGCCCATTGGGCTGTATTATTTCTTTCTCAAGGTGGCGCATATTCCTATGCCCCTTGGCATTTTTGAATAAGGAAGCTCAGGCATGGTCGAAAATCTAGGCATAGCATTCCAATTGTTCGCGACAATGGACAATGTGATAATGCTGTTTATTGGCGTTGTCGTTGGGTGCACAGTTGGTGCCATCCCTGGCATGACCGCAACGATGGGGGTCGCGCTCACATTGCCTTTCACGTTCTATCTTCCTCCAGTTACGGGCATTTTGCTTCTGATTGGCGTCTATAAAGGTGGTATTTACGGGGGCTCAATTCCTGCAATTTTGATAAAGACACCGGGAACGCCAGCAGCGGCCTGTACCGTCTTGGATGGCTTCCCTCTCGCACAAAAAGGCCATGCCAACAAAGCGTTACACATGGCGCTCTATTCTTCCTGTTTTGCTGATTTTGTTTCGAATATCGCTTTGATTTTCTTTGCCGGATTTATTGCATCCTTTGCATTGCGATTTGGCCCTCCAGAGTTTTTTGCACTCATTCTCTTTTCATTAACGATTATTGCAGGCGTGGCAGGTGATAATTTAGCACGTGGTCTGATTTCAGCATGCTTCGGCTTGTTACTTGCAACGATAGGCTTGGACTTAATATATGGCACGGAACGGATGATCTTTGGTGAGCCTGAATTGATGGGTGGCATCAAATTCATTCCTGTTCTTATCGGCCTTTTTGCGCTTCCTGAGATCATTGACCATTACACACGGAAGCTCGAAACCCATAAACGCTTTGCAGGATTAGGCGATGAAGGCGTGACGATGGCTGAGTGGAAACGTTGTTTCAAAAGCGTTGTCCGTGGAAGTTTCATCGGTGTTATTATGGGTGCGATCCCAGGTATTGGTGGCGCACCATCAGCCTTCCTTTCCTACAGTGAAGCCAAGCGCACATCTAAAGTTTCTGAGAATTTCGGTAAAGGTGAACTCGAAGGTATCGCAGCAGCTGAATCAGGTAATAACGGTGTTTGCGGAGCGACAATGATCCCGCTTTTGGCCCTGGGTGTGCCTGGTGATGTTATTACAGCGGTGATTTTGGGCGCATTTATGATCCATGGTTTGCAGCCTGGTCCGATCTTGTTTGAGCAAAACATTACGATTGTGTACGCCATCTTCATGGGAATTATGTTGAGCTCAATTTACCTGCTTGTTGTTGGTAAAGTGGGCATCAAACTATTCGCGCAAGTTTCTGATGTGCCGAACAGTTTCTTATACCCAATAGTCCTCGTCCTATGCGTATTCGGCGCTTACGCCGTTGGTAACACGATGTTTGATTTGATCGTGATGTTCGTTATGGGGCTGGTTGGCTACTTCATGTTGAAGTTTAAAATTCCTGCTGCGCCATTCTTGATCGCATTTATCCTAGGCCCACTT